>Ga0065721_10003942_pt1 | contig 53707 bp, 56 predicted proteins | sample Mesricmetagenome_FD_59108 | JGI IMG/M metagenome (GOLD analysis project Ga0065721, IMG submission 59108) | Mesophilic microbial community from rice straw/compost enrichment Sample: eDNA_1 v2 (version 2) | ecosystem: Engineered > Solid waste > Grass > Composting > Bioreactor | place: USA: Davis... | reverse complement strand
CTCCCTCTCCCAAGGGAGAGGGCTGGGGTGAGGGGCGGGCCCTCTCCGGAGATGCCGCAACCCCTCACCCTCGCTTCGCTCGACCGCTCCCTCAGAGAGGTGAGGCGACGCCTCCGCTTCCCTGGGCCCGGGGAAGCGGAGCAAAGAGGCGGGGGGTGCGCGATTCTCGGCACTCGCCTTTTGGAATATGTCGTGTATAGGTGCCCTTTCGTGCCGCTTATTGCGGTGAACGATGGGGACATTCGAACGACACGGGGAGTGTGTCATGAACGAGCGGTGGACGCCCGAAAGCTGGAGAAACAAGCCAATCCAGCAGGTTCCGGCCTATCCGGACCTCGAGGCGCTTGGAAACGTCGAGCAGCAGCTCGCCGGGTTTCCGCCGCTGGTTTTTGCAGGCGAGGCCAGAAAGCTGAAGCAGGCCCTCGGCAAGGTCGCCAAGGGCGAGGCCTTCCTCCTCCAGGGTGGCGATTGTGCCGAAAGCTTCGCCGAGCACAACGCCGACAATATCCGCGATTTCTTCCGCCTGTTCCTGCAGATGGCCGTGGTGCTGACCTATGCGGGCAGCTCGCCGGTCGTGAAGGTGGGCCGCTCCGCCGGCCAGTTCGCCAAGCCGCGCTCTTCCGATACGGAAACGGTCGGCGGCGTGGAACTGCCGAGCTACCGGGGCGACATCATCAACGATATCGCGTTCACGCCCGAGTCGCGCACGCCCGATCCGCGCCGGCAGCTCATGGCCTACCGCCAGTCGGCCGCGACCCTCAACCTGATCCGCGCTTTCGCGACGGGCGGCTACGCCAATCTCGAGAACGCCCATCGCTGGATGTTGGGCTTCGTGAAGGATTCCCCGCAATCCTCGCGCTATCGCGAATTGGCCGAGCGGATCACCGAGAGCCTCGACTTCATGCGGGCCATCGGTGTGAACCCGGAGACGCATCCCGAGATGCGCTCGACGGATTTCTACACCAGCCACGAGGCGCTCCTGCTGGGCTACGAGGAGGCCCTGACCCGGGTCGATTCCACCACCGGCGACTGGTACGCCACCTCCGGCCACATGCTCTGGATCGGCGACCGGACCCGTCAGGCGGACCATGCCCACGTGGAGTACATGCGGGGCATCAAGAACCCGATCGGCCTCAAATGCGGCCCGTCCCTGAAGCCGGACGATCTCCTGAGGCTCATCGAGAAGCTCAACCCCGAGGATGAGGCAGGTCGCCTGACGCTGATCTGCCGCTTCGGCGCCGACAAGGTGTTCGACCACCTACCGGCCCTCGTGCGGGCCGTGAAGCAGGAAGGCCGCACGGTCGTGTGGTCCTGCGACCCCATGCACGGCAACACCATCAAGGCAGCCTCCGGCTACAAGACCCGGCCGTTCGAGCGGATCATGAGCGAGGTGCGCGACTTCTTCGCCGTTCACCAGGCCGAAGGCACCTATGCGGGCGGCATCCACCTGGAAATGACCGGCAAGAACGTGACGGAATGCACGGGCGGCGCCCGGGCGCTGACCGATGCGGATCTGATGGACCGCTATCACACCTATTGCGACCCGCGCCTCAACGCGGAACAGGCCCTGGAAATCGCCTTCCTGACCTCCGAGCTCGTCAAGCAGGAGCGCCAGGGCCGTGCGCGGCCCGACGCGGTGGCGGCCGAGTAGTCATAGTCCGACAAGGGCAAGAAAAAGAGGGGCGCGGAAGCGCCCCTTTTCATGAGTTGAAGGTCCCTGAAGGTCGAAGTTCCGTCTCAGTGCAAGTAACCGAGAAAGAAAAGAATAAGAATGATCGGCAGCGGAATGCCGATAAGCCAGAGAAGGCCGCCTTTTAACATCGCTGTCTCCCGTTCGTTTCGTGTCGTGACAACGAACTGGGCCGTTTCGGGTTCCGCCGAAGCCTGACGGCGGTTCAGGCCTTCGCTGCCTTCCGCCCTGCCTCTCCGGATTTGGTATTCTCCGGCAGGAAACGGTCGAGAACGGCATCGATGATCGAGGCCGCGATAGCGTCGGCCGTTGTGTCGTCGACGCGGCAGACGTCCTTGAGAGCGAGGTAGCTTTCCATTCCCGAGCACGCCGCGAGGGCAAGGACCAGGTGCGTGAAGGCCTGCTCGGTCATGAGTGGGCGGACTGGTGCCAGAGCGAGCTCATACATGGGCAACCGCCGCCCGGCCCGGATCTGGCGGTCCGGGCGGCCGCCGTCGGCCACCCAGGAATCCAGGGCGCGCGCCAGAAAGATCCGGAACTTGGCCTCGGAACTTCGCGTCAGGGTGAAGAGATAGCGCTGTACCTGATGAACGCGCTCCCGAACGTCCTGCACATCGCCGACGATCTCCTGCGGCGTGGCGACCCTGCCGTCGAGAACCGCTTCCAGGGACAAGACATCGGCATTCGAGAAGTATCGATAGGCGGTGGCGCGAGAGATCCGAGCCTCGTCGGCGGCAGCTGCCACCGTGACGGGCTCGCTGCGCTCCATAAGGATCCTGGCCGCCGCAAGCAGGGCCTGCCGAGTCCGTGCCTTCTGATTGGTCCGTCCGATGTCGAGACGCATGGTTCATATTTCTTGAGACGAGGATCTCATTATGATATGAATGTCTCATTCGTTCAAGCTGGTGCGTTCCGTCTGTTCCTTGCCATCGAAAGGGCTCGCCATGACCAGCACTGAGACCGACACCTACCACCTCCTGGGAAACCTCATCCGCTTCCATGCTCGCAGCCCTGATACGGGCGGGGCCTACAGCCTCGTCGAGACCCTGACGACTCCCGGGGCAGGCGCGCCACCAAACCGGCATCCATCCGACGACGAGGCCTTCTATGTTCTCGAAGGCTCGTTCGAGTTCCTCATCGGAGACGATACCGTTACGGCGATGGCCGGTGCTTTCGTGAAGGTCCCGAATGGCGCCGTTCACGCATTCAAGAACGTAGGACAGGCACCCGGCCGACTTTTAATTATCAATGCGCCCGGCCGGGCTCACGATGGCTTTTTCCGGGAGGCTGGGGAGCCGATGCCCGCCGGGACCCGGCAACTGCCCACATCTCCGGGACAGCCGGATATTCCGCGTCTGCTGGAGATCGGCCGTCGGAACGGGTTGGAATTTCTGCTCTCCGACGCGCCGGCCCACCAGTGACGTCGGCCGCAAAGCTTCGGAGGAAAGCTCCGGCGGCGGATTGCTGAGCCGGGGCCTGCGCGCTACATGCGAGACGTCATGGCCCAGAACCGTCTCAAGATCGCCCTTGCGCAACTCAACCCCATCGTCGGTGATGTCGCCGGCAACGAGGAGAAGGCGCGCTCCGCCCGCGCGGAAGCGGTCCGGCTCGGCGCGGATATCGTGATGTTCACGGAACTGTACCTCGCCGGCTATCCGACCGAGGATCTGGTTCTCAAGCCCGCCTTCCAGGATGCCTGTCGGGCTGCGCTGGAGCGGCTCGCCCGCGAGACCGCCGATGGCGGGCCGGCTATGCTGATCGGGCTTCCCTGGCGGGACAACGGCAACCTCTACAACGCCTATGCGCTGCTCGACCAGGGCACCATCAGCGTGCGCTTCAAGGTGGATCTGCCCAATTACGGCGTCTTCGACGAGAAGCGCATCTTCGAACCCGGCCCGCTGCCCGGCCCGGTGAATTTCCGCGGCATCCGCCTCGGCCTTCCGATCTGCGAGGACATCTGGTCCGGCGACGTGACGGAATGCCTGGCCGAGACCGGAGCCGAAATCCTGCTGGTGCCGAACGGCTCGCCCTATTGGCGGGGCAAGACCGAGGAGCGGTTCAACATCGCAGCCTCGCGGGTCACCGAGACCGGCCTGCCGCTGGTCTATCTCAACGAGATCGGCGGCCAGGACGAGCTCGTCTTCGACGGTGCCTCCTTCGTGCTCAACACCGATTGCGCGATGGTCTGCCAGCTCCCGGCCTATGAGGAGACAGTCGCCCTCACGGTCTGGGAGAAGGGGGAGGGGGGCTGGGCCTGCCGGGAGGCGCCGCTCGTCACCGTGGAGGAGGGCGACGAGGCGGATTACGCCGCCTGCGTGCTGGGCCTGCGCGACTATGTGGAGAAGAACCGGTTCCCGGGCGTGGTGCTGGGGCTTTCGGGCGGCATCGACTCGGCGCTCTGCGCCGCCATGGCGGTCGACGCTCTGGGCGCAGAGCGCGTTCACTGCATCATGCTGCCCTACCGCTACACGTCGAGCGAGTCCTTCCAGGATGCGGAGGCCTGCGCGAAGGCGCTCGGCGTTCGCTACGACACGGTGCCGATCGCGCCGGCCGTGGAGGGCTTCGAGGCACTGCTGCAGCCGCTCTTCGCCGGCCGCGAGCGGGACATCACGGAGGAAAACCTCCAGAGCCGCGCCCGCGGCACCATCCTCATGTCGGTCTCGAACAAGTTCGGCCCGATGGTGGTGACCACCGGCAACAAGTCCGAGATGTCGGTGGGCTACGCCACCCTCTACGGCGACATGAACGGCGGCTTCAATCCGATCAAGGATCTCTACAAGATGGAGGTCTACCGGCTCTCGGCCCTGCGCAACCGCTGGAAGCCGAAAGGGGCCCTGGGGCCCGACGGGGAGGTGATCCCGGAGAACATCCTCTCCAAGGCCCCGAGCGCGGAGCTGCGCGAGAACCAGACGGACCAGGATTCGCTGCCGCCCTATCCGGTGCTCGACGACATCTTGCGCGGCCTCGTGGAGGACGAGCTGCGGGTGTCCGAGATCGTCGCCCGGGGCCATGACCTGGAGACCGTGAAGAAGGTCGAACGGCTGCTCTACCTCGCCGAGTACAAGCGCCGTCAATCGGCCCCCGGCGTGAAGGTGACGCGCAAGAATTTCGGCCGCGACCGCCGCTATCCCATCGTCAACCGCTTCCGCGACCAGGGCCTCATCGCCCACCGGCCCGACGAAGCCCTGGAACGCGCCATCGGCAAGCCGCGCCAGGCCTCCGTAGACGTGTAATCGTCATCCCCGGCCTTGGGCCGGGGATCGCCGCCTCTTCACCTCTCCCTGAGGGAGATGTCGGTGCGAAGCACCGGGTGAGGGTTGCGACATCTCCGGAGAGGACACGCCCCTCACCCCACTCCTCTCCCTCTGGGAGATGGAGAAGTGCGGCAGCGACGCGGCACGCCGGCTTTCCCTCCCCACAAGGGGGAGGAGAGCCGCGTAGCGGCTCCCGCATCATTCCGGGGCCGCGCAGCGGAGCCCGGAACCCATAAACACTGACGATGCAGGATGAAGAGCTGCAGGAGCCGCTGCGCCTCTCTCATAAAGCTTGGTGTTTATGGGTTCCGGGCCCGGCCAAAGGCCGTCCCGGAATGACGGTGGCGCGTCTTCACCCTCCCCGGGAGGGGAGTGGAACGATGCGTCGGGATCAGTTCGCGCAGGTGATCGCGACGGGCAGCAGGTCCTTTGTCTCCAGGGAGACCTTCTGGACGGAGCCGGTGACCTCGTCGGGGGTGGTCTGGCGGAAGGAGACGGCCCGGGCGTAGCCCTGAGCCTCGCACCAGGTATCGGCCACAACCTGCCCGCAAGCCTGGCCGGAGACCAGGCATTCGGCGACGCCGTAGCCGTCCGCGGCGGGTACAATGAAGGTCGCTTCGGTGGAGGAGGCCTGGGTGCCGTTAGGTAAAAGCGTCAGCGACGTGGTCGCGGCCACGAACATAGCAGTACCCAACCCGAGCATGGCATATGCACGGCGCATGTAGACCTCACTACTTGAAATTCGTGAACTATTGTCACGAAGGGACATGAATAAACCGCTAACGCGGAGCCTTCATGCGTGTTTCCTGCAGGTTTGCAAATAATTTCTGCCTAACGACAGGGAACCTTGACGAAGGCGCGGCGAGAAGGCATTGATCGAGGCATGAAAACGGCAGCGATCCTCATTTCCGGGATTATTTGCAGCTAGCTCACCTGCTGGCTGGAGCCGTCTCGTTCTCGTTCCAAGATCGAAACCATTCTCCGGCCTGCGGCCCGAAGGGATATGGTTTCATGGCGGCGAAGCTTCGCTTCTACAACACGCTGACCCGGTCGAAGGACGATTTCGTCCCGATCGACCCGAAGAACGTGCGCCTCTACGTGTGCGGGCCCACCGTCTACGACTATGCCCATATCGGCAATGCGCGCCCCATCATTGTCTTTGACCTCCTGTTCCGGCTGCTGAGGCACGTCTACGGGCCGGAGGCGGTCACCTACGTGCGCAACATCACGGACGTGGACGACAAGATCAACGCGCGCGCCGCGCGGGATTATCCGGACCTGCCCCATAACGAGGCGATCCGCCTCGTCACGCAGAAGACCGAGGCGCAGTTCCACGCCGACATCCGGGCGCTCGGCGTGCTGATGCCCGACGACGTGAACGAACCCGGCAAGCCGCCCCGTTTCGTCGAGCCCCGGGCCACCGAGCATATCGATGAGATGCGCATGATCATCGAGCGGCTGATCGCGCGCGGAGCCGCCTACGTGGCCGAGGAGCATGTGCTCTTCAGCGTGGCCGCGATGCAGAAGCTCCCGAACGTGCCGCAATACGGTGCCTTCTCCAAGCGCTCCCTCGACGAGCTTCTCTCGGGCGCGCGGGTGGACGTGGCGCCCTACAAGCGCGACCCCATGGATTTCGTCCTGTGGAAGCCCTCCGGGCCGCAGGATCCGGCCTGGCCATCGCCCGCCGACATCGCGACTTCCGGCCGCCCGGGCTGGCATATCGAGTGCTCGGCCATGTCGTGGCGGCACCTGATCAAGGCGTTCGAGACGCGGCTGTCCTGCGATGATCCGGCGGAGCGCGAGACCTTCGACATCCATGGCGGCGGCATCGACCTCGTCTTCCCGCACCACGAGAACGAGATCGCCCAATCGTGCTGCGCCTTCGACATGCCGCGCATGGCGAATGTGTGGATGCATAACGGCTTCCTGCAGGTGGAAAGCGAGAAGATGTCGAAGTCCCTCGGCAACTTCTTCACGATCCACGACCTGTTGAAGGACTGGCCCGGCGAGGTACTGCGCTTCAACATGCTGCGCACCCATTACCGCCAGCCCATCGACTGGACGGCCCGGAGCCTGGAGGAGAGCGAGAAGACCCTCGATCGCTGGTATGGCCTGGCCGGCGGTGGAGAGGGCGCGGCCTTCTCGACGGCCGTGGCCGAGGCCCTGGCCGACGACCTCAACACCCCGCGCATGATCGCAGAGCTGCATGCTCTCGACGGCCAGGGCGCGCACGCAGCGCTCGGGGCGAACCTTCGCGCCATGGGCTTCCTGTCGGACACGCCGGAAGCCTGGAAGGCTCGCCGGCAGGCCGCGCTCGCGGTCGATCCCGCGGCCGTCGAGGCGCTGATCGCCGCCCGCAAGGAGGCGCGCGCCGCCAAGAACTGGGCCGAGTCCGACCGCATCCGCGACGAGCTCGCCGCCCTTAACGTCGTCGTGAAGGACAACAAGGACGGCACCACCACCTGGGAGGTCGCACGCTGATGGGACAAGCCATGCCGAAACCGGGCCTGCGGCCCTTCCTGCCGGCGGACGTGCCGGTTCTCGCCGAGATCCTTCAGGCGAGCGTCGAGGAACTGACAGGTGAGGATTACAGCGAGAGCCAGCAGGAGGCCTGGGCGGCCGTCGCCGAGGAGGAGGACTTCGCCGAGCTCCTCACCAAGGGCCTGACCCTCGTGGCCACGGTCGAGGGTTCGCCGGTCGGCTTCATCGCGCTCGAGCAGAACGAGCAGATCGCCCTGTTCTACGTCCACCCGGCGGTGGCCGGGCAGGGGGTCGGCTCGATGCTCTACGACGCTGTCGAGAAGCTCGCCACGGCACGCGGTGCCAAGCGTCTCGTGGCCGATGCGAGCGACAATGCGCGCCCGTTCTTCGAGAAGCGCGGCTTCCAGGCCCAGCGCCGCAACACGGTGACCCTGGGAGACGAATGGCTCGGCAACACCACCATGGAAAAGCGCCTCGCACAGCCCGAGGCCGGGACCCCTGCGTCATGACCCGCGAACGCGTCTATCTCTTCGACACGACCCTGCGCGACGGCGCGCAGACCACGGGCGTCGACTTCTCGCTGGAGGACAAGCGCGCGGTGGCGGGCCTCCTCGACCGGATCGGCGTCGATTATGTCGAGGGTGGCTATCCGGGCGCGAACCCGCTCGACACGGAGTTCTTCTCCGAGAAGCGCACGAAGGGCGCGAAGTTCACGGCCTTCGGCATGACGAAACGGCCCGGCCGCTCCGTCGCCAACGATCCCGGCGTCGCGGCGCTTCTCGATGCGCAGGCCGATGCGATCTGCTTCGTCACCAAGTCCTGGGACTATCACGTCCATGTGGCGCTGGAGACGACTCTGGACGAGAACCTCGCGGGCATCCGCGACAGCGTCACGGCCGCGCGCCAGAAGGGCCGTGAGGTGATCGTCGATTGCGAGCATTTCTTCGACGGCTACAAGGCCAATCCGGATTACGCACTCGCCTGCGCCAGGACGGCCTATGAATCCGGCGCCCGCTGGGTCGTGCTCTGCGACACCAATGGCGGCACGCTGCCCCACGAGGTGAGCGCCATCGTGTCGGAGGTCGCCAAGACCGTGCCGGGCGCCCATCTCGGCATCCACGCCCATGACGATTGCGGTTGCGCGGTCGCCAATTCGCTCGCCGCCGTCGAGGCGGGCGCGCGCCATATCCAGGGCACCCTCAACGGCCTCGGCGAGCGCTGCGGCAACGCCAATCTGGTGACCCTCATCGGCGCGCTGAAGCTCAAGGACGGCTATTCGGCCCGGTTCGATCTCGGCGTGTCGGACGAGTCCCTGAGCCAGCTCACCCACCTGTCGCGCCAGGTGGACGAGATCCTCAACCGGCAGCCGAACCGGCATGCTCCGTTCGTGGGCGCCAGCGCCTTCGCGACCAAGGCCGGCATCCATGCCTCGGCGGTGCTGAAGGATCCGCGCACCTACGAGCACGTGGAGCCGGAAAGCATCGGCAACACGCGCAAGGTCCTGGTCTCGGACCAGGGCGGCCAGTCCAACATCCTGGCGGAGCTCAAGCGCCTCGGCTTCACGTTCGAGAAGGGTGATCCGCGCGTGTCGCGCATTCTCGACGAGGTCAAGCGCAAGGAGGCGGAGGGCTTCGCGTTCGAGGGGGCGGACGCCTCCTTCTACGTGCTGGTGAAGCGGATGCTCGGCGAGGTTCCGGCCTTCTTCCAGGTGGAGCGCTTCTCGGTGAACGTGGAGCGCCGCTTCAACGCGGTCGGCGAGATGGTCACGGCCTCGGAGGCCATCGTGAAGGTGCGGGTCGGCGACGAGGTGCTGATCTCGGCCGCCGAGGGCAACGGCCCGGTCAACGCCCTCGACGTGGCCCTGCGCAAGGACCTGGGCAAGTACCGGGACCTGATCCAGGACCTGGAGCTCATCGACTACAAGGTGCGCATCTACCAGGGCGGCTCGGACGCCGTGACCCGCGTGCTCATCGAGTTCTCGGACGGCGAGGGCGACAGCTGGACCACCATCGGCGTCTCGCCCAACATCATCGACGCCTCGTTCCAGGCACTCACCGACTCGATGGTCTACAAGCTGTTGAAGAGCGGCGCGGGGCTTTAGCGCCGCCCTTTCTCTCCTTCCCGCAAGGGGGAGGGGCCGCCACTGTCATTCCGGGGCGAGCGTGGCGAGAGCCCGGAACCTATAAACACCACGGCTCAGAATAGAGAGCTGCGCGAGCCATAGCCCTTCATTCTGCGATGCTAGTGTTTATGGGTTCCGGGCCTGGTCCTTCGGACCATCCCGGAATGACGCCGAGTATCTAAGCCGCATCCCCCGACAGCCGCGCCTTCGCCCGCTCCGGCCCGATCAACGGCAGTAGCGCGCCGAGTTCCGGGCCGTGGTCGAGGCCCGTGAGCGCCATGCGCAGGGGCATGAACAGGGCCTTGCCCTTCACGCCGGTGGCGGTCTTCACGGCTTCGGTCCAGGTCTTCCAGGTGGTCCCGTCCCAGGGCTCCGGCGGCAGCAGGTTGCGGGCGCTTTCAGTGAAGGCTCGGTCGGAGATCAGGGGCACGATGGGGCCCTGCACCACGGTCCACCATTCGGCCGCATCCACCACCTTGCCCAGGTTGCCGCGAACCGCGAGCCAGAACGCCTCGCCCCCATCGGCCCCGAGGGCCGCAAGGCGTGGCCGGGCCGTCTCGTAGGGCATCTCGTGGATCAGGCGGGCATTGAGCTGGTCGAGCTCGTGCTCGTCGAACTTCGCGGGCGCGCGGGAGATATGCGAGAAATCGATGAGGCGGGCGAGTTCGTCGAGATCGGCCACCGGCCGGACCGCCTCGGCGGAACCGACGAGGACCGCGAGCGACGCGACGGCCTGCGGCTCGAGCCCGGCTTCGCGCAGGCCCTTGATCGAGAGATGCCCGAGACGCTTCGACAGGCCTTCGCCGCTCGCCGTAATCAGCAGGCTGTGATGGGCGAAGAGAGGCGGCTTCGCGCCGAGCGCCTCGAAGATCTGGATCTGCACCGCCGTGTTGGTGACGTGGTCCTCGCCGCGGATTACGTGGGTGATCTTCAGCGCGATGTCGTCGACCACGGACGGAAGCGTGTAGAGATAGGTCCCATCCTCACGCACCAGCACCGGGTCCGAGAGCGAGCCGCAATCCACATGGGCGTGGCCGCGCACGAGATCCTCCCAGGCGACCGTCTCGTGGTCGAGCCGGAAGCGCCAGTGGGGGCGGCGGCCCTCGGCTTCGAGCTTCGCCCGGTCCTCGTCCGTGAGCTTGAGGGCCGCGCGGTCGTAGATCGGCGGCAGGCCGCGGGCGAGCTGCCGCTTGCGGCGGAACTCCAGCTCCTCCGGGGTCTCGTAGCAGGCATAGAGGCGCCCGAGCGTCTTCAGGCGCTCCGCCGCATCGTCATAGAGGTCGAACCGCTCCGACTGGCGCACCACCACGTCCGGCGGAATGCCGAGCCACGCGAGATCGGCCTCAATGGAATCCGCATATTCCTGCCGGGAGCGCGCGAGATCGGTGTCGTCGAAGCGCAGCACGAAGGTGCCGCCCTCCCGGCGCGCGAAGAGCGCGTTGAGCAAAGCGACGCGGGTGTTGCCGATATGGATGTGCCCGGTCGGAGACGGGGCGAAGCGGACGATGGGCTTTGACATGAAAAACCCTATGACGAAGGGCGGCAGGCAGCGCAAGAGGCGAGCCGGGACAGGAGGGATGCAAGATTGGGACAAGGCGCGACCCGTTTCCCTCCCCCTTGTGGGGAGGGTCAGGGTGGGGGTGCCGGCGCCACGTTCTGAAAGGCTGGCGCTCACACCCCCACCTCCACCTCCTCCCCACAAGGGGGAGGAGAGCAGGCTGGCGCTTCCCGCGTCATTCCGGATTGCCGTCAGGCAAGTCCGGAACCCATAACCACCAGCGTGTCAGAATAAAGAGCTGTAATAACCGCTGGTTTTCATCCTGCACCGTTAGCGGCTATGGGTTCCGGGCCCGGCCCTCTGGGCCGTCCCGGAATGACGGCGGTGGTGCAATCGTCCCCGCGCCGATCCTACCCGTTCAGCCACTCGCCGCATTTCGGCGGTTGTTCGGTGCCCCAGGGCATGAGCGGCACGCTGGAGGTGGAGTTCTTGGGCGAGCCCTCGATGGGGCGGTCCGAATAGACCATGTAAACGAGGGTGTTGCGCTTGGCGTCGCAGCCCCGGACGATGTGCATCCGCTTGAAGATGAGCGAGCGCCGTTCGCTGAACACCACGTCCCCTTGCGAGAATTTCTTTTTGAAGCGCACCGGGCCGACCTGGCGGCAGGACAGGGAGATGTCCGAGACCTCCTCGGCGAGCCCGAAGGTACCCGAGATGCCACCCCGCTCGGGGGTCGTGTAGTGGCAGGCCACGCCCTCGATATCCGGATCGTCGATCCCGTACACGGCGAGCTTGTCGTTGGGGGTCAGGGCGCGCCAGACGGTGGATTTCTTGAAGATCACGTCGGGCTCCTGCGCTGCGGCGCCGAAGGCGGCTCCCAGAGTCAGGGCGGCGGCCAGGACAAGGCGGGCGAGCATGGCTTCGGTCTCCTCAAGGGTGGTCCGGCAAGGCCTCCGCCCGCCGGGATCCTCGGGCGGCCGTCAAATCGGGCCGCCAAGGTCAAGCTGCCATGTAGGAACGGAAGACGGGTTTCGCGAGGGGCAGGCGGGTCAGGAAACGCCCGGCGAGGTCAGTCAGGGCGATTCACTCGGGGTGATGGCTGCACACGCAGATCTTGTTGCCGTCGGGGTCGCGGAAATAGGCCCCGTAATAATGGGCGTGGTAATGGGGCCGCAGGCCCGGAGGCCCTTCGTCCTGCCCGCCCATGGCGAGGGCGGCCGCATGGCAGGCGTCGACCTGCGCACGGCGTTCGGCCATGAAGGCGATCATGGCGCCGTTTCCGGGCGAGGGGGCGGAGCCGTCGAAGGGGCGCACGATGAGGAAGAGGGGGCGCCCGCCGGCCCCGTACCCGACCATGTCGGGGGAGGAGAAGCGGACCCGCAGGTTCAGAGGCGCAAGGGCCGCGTCATAGAAGTCCCTTGCGCGGTCGAGGTCATTTGCCCCAATCGTCGTATGAGAGTACATGCTGTCCCCCAGATCTCGGTGTGATGGGGATTCTGCCGTTCGGGGGCTATGATGGTTCTTTCCCGACATTCGGCAAGGCTCCGACCATATTGGGGCCCTTTTCACGACGTCTTTTGTCCTCCCGTCCGGGGAGAACCACTTGAACGACACGGTTTCGCGACGCTCATAATGGCCAAGACATCTTTCCTCCGCACCCTCGTCGCCGTCGCGGCCTTTCTGGCCGCCGGCGGAGCCGCGTTCGCCCAATCCGCCGAGTGCCAGCGCTTCCGGGCCCAGCTGGCCGCCCTGGAGCGCAGCGGCGGCCGCTCTTCCTCGGGCGAGGCCGAAAACATGCGGGTCGAGATCGGCCGCCTCGTCAATTATTACCGCTCCATCGGCTGCGAGCGCGGGCCCCTCGGCTTCCTGGCCGGGCCGCCGCCGGCCGAGTGCGGCGCCATCGCGCAGCGCATCCGGCAGATGGAGGCGAGCTTCGCCAGGCTGTCGGCCCAGGGCTACGATTCGGGGGATTTTGAGTTCCGCCGCCGCCAGCTCATGGCGGCCGTTCAGCAGAGCTGTGCCGCCGACCAGCCGCGGGGCTTCTTCGAATCCCTGTTCGGCCCGCCCCGGGGCCAGCCGCAGCCCTCCGAGATCATGCCCGAGGGTCAGCCGATCATCACCGAGGAGCAGCAGGCCTATGGCGGCCGCAAGCTCATCTGCGTGCGGACCGGAGACGGCTCCTTCTTCCCCTTGAGCGTCTCGCCCGGCGGGCGCGAGGGCGCCAACGAGATGTGCCAGGCCCTCTGCCCGGAGACCGAGACCCTCGCATTCGCATATCCGGGCGGCGATAACGGGCTCAACCAGGCCGTGTCGGTCGTCGGCAACCGGCCCTACGCGTCCCTCCCGAACGCCTTCAAGTTCCGGAAGAGCTTCGATCCCGCGGTGGCCTGCAAGCGGGACAATGAGAGCTGGGCCGTGGTCCTGCGCCGGGCGGAAAGCATGCTCGAGCAGCGCAAGGGCGACATCATCGTGACGGCCGAGAAGGCCGAGGAGATGTCCCGTCCCAAGGTCGTCCAGGCCCGCAAGGCCGCCGAGAAGAAGACCGACGAGGAGGCCAAGGCCGCCGCCGAAACGGCCGCCGCCGCCCCTACGGCCAGCAAGGAATCCTCGGGAATCGGGCCGAAATCCATCGAGACCGGCCGCATCGTCACCCAGGGCGAGGGCACGAAGCGCGAGGCCGTGACGAGCGACGGCAAGAAGCGCGCCGTCCGCGTGATCGCCCCCGAGCTGATCCCGGTCCCGACTGCGGAGTAACGGCGCCTCTCTCCCTCTCTCGGGTGGGGGAGGTGAAAGAAGACACGCGTCATTCCGAGACACGCCTATGGCGTGGGCCCGGAACCCATAACCACCCGCATCTCAGGATAAGGCGACGCGATAGCCGCTGCGCTTTGTTCTGCGCTGTCAGCGGTTATGGGTTCTGGGCTCCGCTGCGCGGCTCCGGAATGACAGCGGCAGGCCTCTAGAAACGCCGCTCGATCATGTCGGCGTTGGCCACAAGGCCGACGCGGCGGGCCGAGGCCTTGAGCATGGGAATCACGTCCTCGACCTGCTCGGCCACGAGATAGTTGAGCTCGAGCCCCGGGCGGATGAAGCCCTCGTTGCGCATATGGGCGAGGAGGCTCAGCAAAGGCTTCCAGAAACCCTTGGTGTTGAGCATGAGGATCGGCTTGGTGTGCCGCCCGAGCTGCGCCCAGGTCATCTGCTCCACGAGCTCCTCCAGGGTGCCGATGCCGCCGGGCATGGCCACGAAGGCGTCGGCCTTCTCGAACATGAGGCGCTTGCGGGTGTGCATGTCCGGGACCGTGATGGTCTCCTGCACGGCTTCGAGGAGCCTCTCCCGGGCCTTCAGGAAGTCCGGAATGATGCCCGTGACATAGCCGCCATGGTCGAGCACGGACTGGGCGATGGTGCCCATGAGGCCCACATTGCCGCCCCCGTAGACCAGGCCGATGTCCTGCTCGGCCATCGCGCGGCCTAATGCCGCCGCATTCTCGGCGAAAACGGGGTCGTCTCCGAAACCGGAGCCGCAGTACACGCAAATGGATTTGATCACAGGCATTGGAACGTCGGGAAAATGGGGGCTAACCCCCGTTGAGTCGTAAGGCATTATGTTATTCCTTATGGCCGTAGCCTTTTGAAAGATAAACAGCTTTAATGCACGAAAGTGCCAGATTGAGACAAAGGCATCATGGCAGACGAGAAACTGGGCAGGGGCACCATCGCCGTTCTCGGCGCAACGGCCGTCGCGGTCGTGCTGGCGCTTTTCGGCGTGCTGAACTGGAGCGGCCATGACGAGCCCGCAGGCGCGGGCACGGCCACTCCGGCACCGGCTCAGCAGCAGGCCGGAGGCGAGGCGCCGCGGCCGGCCGATCCCTCTCGGGCAGCTCCGGCGAAGCCCCAGACAACGACTGAGAGCCAGGGACCGGCAAAGGCCACGGTCTCTCCGCCGCCCGCCGCTCCCGCCAAGGCGGCCGCGGACGGAAAGCCCGTCGAGCCGATCGCCCCGTCTTTCGATGTCGTGCGCGTGGAGCCCAACGGCGACAGCGTCATCGCGGGCCGCGCCGCTCCGGGAGCGACGATCGAGCTCCTCAACGGCGAGCAGGTCCATGCCCGCGGCGTGGCGGATGCCTCCGGCCTCTTCGCGATCACGCCACCGCCGCTTCCGCCCGGTTCCCACCAGATCGTCCTCCAGTCCATCGCGCCTGACGGCACGCGGCAGCGCTCCCGCGAGAGCGTGACCGTGGCCATCACGGGCGAAAGCCGCCCCCTCGTGGCCCTGGCGGCCCCCGACAAGCCGACGGTCCTCCTGTCCAATCCCGAGCCTCCGGCCCCCAAGGCCGCCGAGCCGGCACCCGCCGCGCCCGAGCCGGAGAAACAGGCGAATGCCGCCCCGCCGGCCTCCATGCCCGCCACGGCCATGCCTTCTCCGGCCCAGCCGAACCCGCGGGCCGAAATCAAGATCATGAGCGTCGAGTCGGAGCCCGGACGGCTCTACGTCTCCGGCCAAGCCGCGCCCGGCGCCACGGTGCGCCTCTATCTCAACGAGACCTTCGTGGCTCCCGGCGGCGCGGGGGCCGACGGGCGGCTCTCCTTCGCGATCGCGAGCGGAGTCAAGCCCGGTGATTACCGGGTGCGCCTCGACGATGTGGACCCGGTTTCGGGGCAGGTGAAGTCCCGGGCCGAGGTCGGGTTCAACGTCCCCGTCGAGACCGCGCCGGCCCAGGTCGCACAGGGTCCGGCTTCCCAGGGAGCCACGCCTCAGACCCAGACCGGGCCGGTCCAGGCGCCGGGCGCCGCGCCGCAGGCCGCAAAGCCCGCCGACCAGGCTCCCGCCGCCCCTGCGGCCGTGCCGCCCGGCTCCGGCAACCGCCTCGCCTCGGCCCTTCCGGATGGGCAGGTTCCGCCCAGCACGGTCATCGTCCCCAATATCGACACGGCCATCGTGTCCAAGGGCGACAGCCTGTGGCGGATCAGCCAGCGCATCTATGGCCGCGGGGTCCGCTATACGGTGATCTACGGCGCCAACCAGAAGCAGATCCGCGACCCGGACCTGATCTATCCCGGCCAGGTCTTCGTCCTGCCCTCAGACGAGGCCCGGCAGACGAACTGAGGCGTGTCACCCGCTGGATGACGAAGTAAGGCGGTCAGGCGGCGGGATGAATTCGCTTCGCTGATCGCCTATATGGACGTCCGGCACTGTCATCGGATTCTCGTAGAATGTCCTCCCCGTCGGCGTCCTCCCCTCGCGAGGCCGCGAAAACAACGCCCGGCTTCATGGTCACGGTCAACCGGCTCTGGCCCTATCTCTGGCCCCATGGCCGCCGGGACCTGCAGATGCGGGTCTTCCTGGCCTTCGCGCTCCTCCTGGTCGCGAAGGGCGCCACCATGGTCACGCCCTTCGCGTTCAAATGGGCGACCGACGCCCTCGTGGCCGTGGTCTCCGGAACCGGCCAGCAGGGGACGGAAGCAGCCGCCACGGCGGGGTCGTGGCTGTGGCGCGCGCCGATCCTGCTGACGATGGTCTACGGCCTCACGCGCATCCTCATGGCGGTGCTGACCCAGGTGCGCGACGGGCTCTTCGCCAAGGTCGCCATGCATGCGGTCCGCAAGCTCGCCATGCAGACCTTCGAGCACATGCACCGGCTTTCCCTGCGCTTCCACCTGGAGCGCAAGACCGGCGGCCTGACCCGCGTATTGGAGCGTGGCCGCAACGGCATCGAGGAATTGTCGCGGCTCGCGGTGCTCACCCTCATCCCGACCATCGTCGAGTTCGCCATGGTGCTCGGCATCCTGGCCTGGCAGTTCGACTGGCTCTACTCGGTGGTCGTGTTCGTGATGGTGGTGGTCTACCTCGCTTATACGTACCAGGCGACCCAGTGGCGGATCTCCATCCGCAAGCGCATGAACGAGTCGGATGTCGATGCCAACACCAAGGCGGTCGACTCGCTCCTCAACTACGAGACCGTGAAGTATTTCGGCGCCGAGGCGCGGGAGGCGATCCGCTACGACCAATCCATGGAGCGCTTCGAGAAGGCCTCGACCCAGACCTATACGTCGCTCGCGGTGCTGAACGCCGGGCAGGCCGTCATCTTCACCATCGGCATGACCATCGTGATGATCCTCGCGGCGCGGGACATCATGGCGGGGCGCACCTCCATTGGCAGCTTCGTCCTCGTCAACGCCATGCTGGTGCAGCTCTACATCCCGCTGAACTTCATGGGCATGCTCTATCGCGAGATCAAGCAGGCGCTCATCGACATCGACGACATGTTCACGATCCTCGACAGCAACCCGGAGATCGAGGACCGGCCGGACGCCAAGCCGCTCCATGTGGTGAAGGGCGTGGTCCGCTTCGAGGACGTGCATTTCGCCTACAATCCGGAGCGGGAGATCCTGAAGGGCGTGAGCTTCGAGGTGCCGGCCGGCCACACGGTCGCCATCGTGGGGCCTTCGGGCGCCGGCAAATCCACCATCTCGCGCCTGCTCTTCCGCTTCTACGAGCCCACGAGCGGGCGCATCCTCATCGACGGGCAGAACATCGCCGAGGTGCAGCAATCGTCCTTACGCAAGGTCATCGGCATGGTCCCGCAGGACACGGTGCTGTTCAACGACACGATCGGCTACAACGTCCAGTATGGCCGCTGGGACGCAGCCGCCGAGGAGGTGAGGGAGGCGGCGCGCCTTGCGCAGATCGACCGCTTCATCGGCCACCTGCCGGAGGGCTACGATACGCCGGTCGGCGAGCGCGGCCTGAAACTCTCGGGCGGCGAGAAGCAGCGCGTGGCCATCGCCCGCACCATCCTGAAAGGCCCGCCGATCCTGGTGCTCGACGAGGCGACCTCGGCGCTCGATTCCTTCACCGAGAAGGAGATCCAGGACGCTCTCGACCGGGTCAGCCGCGGCCGCACCACCCTGGTGATCGCCCATCGCCTGTCCACGATCATCGGTGCGGACGAGATCATCGTGCTCGACCAGGGACGCATCGTGGAGCGCGGCACCCATGCGGGCCTGCTCGCCCAGGGCGGGGTCTATGCGGCCATGTGGAACCGCCAGCGCGAGGCGGACGAGGCCCGCGAGACCCTCAAGCGCGCCGAGGCGGAGGAGCGTGAGCGCGAAAGCGTGGCGGGTTGACGGATCCCGCCGCCCCTGCCATCCCCCTCCCGGTCACAAGAGGCTAGCCGAGAATGTCCGATATCCTGGAATCGATGCGCCGCATCTTCGTCCCGATCCACAAGGAGGGCTATCCCTTCATCCTGATCGCGCTGATCGCGACCATCCTGCTGGCCATGCTGTGGTCGCCGCTCGGCTGGATCGGCACGATCCTGACCGTGTGGGTCTGCTACTTCTTCCGCGATCCGCCACGCGTGACCCCGGTCCGCGAAGGGCTCGTGGTCTCGCCCGCCGACGGACGCGTGAGCCTCATCACCACGGCCGTGCCGCCCGCGGAGCTCGACCTGCCCCAGGAGCCGATGACCCGCATTTCGGTCTTCATGAACGTGTTCGACTGCCACGTGAACCGCTCGCCCGTCACGGGCCGGATCGTGCAGATCCTCTATACGCCGGGCCTCTTCCTCAACGCGGAACTCGACAAGGCGAGCGAGGACAACGAGCGCAACGCCCTCGTGATCGAGACCGGCGGCACCCGCATCGGCGTGGTGCAGATCGCCGGCCTCGTGGCCCGGCGCATCGTGTCCTTCGTCAAGCCGGGCGATTCCTTGAGCACCGGCGAGCGCTTCGGCCTGATCCGCTTCGGCTCGCGCCTCGACGTCTATGTCCCGCTCACCGCCCAGGTCCTCGTCGGCCTCGGCCAGACCTCCGTGGCGGGCGAGACCCTGCTGGCCGACCTCTCGGTCAACGAGCCGGCGCGTCAATACCGGGTGGGGTAGGGGCGGGGCGGCGCCGATGCCGCGCGACTTCAGCACTTGCGATTGCCGCGATGCCCAGGAGCTCCGCCTCGGTAGCGCCGTCCAGGGCCTGCACGGACATGCCCTGGATGATTGCGCCGAGAAAGCGTGCTAGGGCGGGCGCATCGGTCCCGGCCATCAGGTCTCCTTCCGCTATGCCCCGCTCGATTCGGGCCTGGAAGGCCGTGATGGCTTCGGCCCGCAATCCTGACACGTACTCTGCGACAGGCCGGTTTTCCTCTGCGCAGGTCAGCGTGGCCGTCGAGATCATGCAGCCACGCGGCTGCCCGACCCGGCTGAACTGGCGGGCCGATGCGGTGAGGATTCGGTCGAAGGCATCGACCACGTCGATCTTTGCATCAAGCGCTTCGGCCGTCGCAGCGCCGTCAGTTGCGCGATATTGCGCCAGCGCCTCCCGGTAGAGATCCGCCTTGGACGAAAAGGCCGCATAGAGACTCTGAGGCGTAATACCCATCGCGGCCGTCAGATCAGCAATCGACGCTCCCTCATAGCCCAGGTGCCGGAAGGTTTCGGCAGCCTTCGCCAGCGCTGTCGCCCGGTCGAACCCCCGGGGACGTCCTCTGGGCCGGGGAGGGGATGTGTTATTTTCCACAATGGTCACTCTAGAAATGTGATGCGTTCCGGATTATTCAGGAATGGTCATTGTGATATATAGAGGATCGCGACCGATGAGTCTTCCCTATGCGGGCACGCTCGCCCTTGCGCTGACCGCGGCATCCGCCGCCCTGGCTCAACCCCTGGCCGATGTCCAAGTCGCAGCACATCTCGATGCAGCCATCGACCGGGCCATTTCGGACAAGCGCATCGTCGGGACGGTCGTGCTCGTCGCTCGCGAGGGGCAGATCGTCTATCGCCGCGCCGCAGGCCTCGCCGACCGGGAGGCCAACCGGCCCATGCGGGAGGACACGATCTTCCGGCTTGCCTCGATCACCAAGCCCCTGGTCACGGCGGCCGCGATGCGGCTGGTCGAGGAAGGACGCATCGGGCTCGAAGACCCGGTGACCCGCTGGCTGCCCGATTTCCGCCCGCGTCTTGAGGATGGGACCGAGCCCGTCATCACCATCCGGCACCTCCTCACGCATACGTCCGGGTTGAGCTATGGCTTTCTTCACGGAAAGACGGGGCCCTATCGTCGGGCCGGGGTGTCCGACGGCCTCGACCAGCCGGGCCTCGACCTCGCGGACAATCTGCGTCGGATCGCATCAGTCCCCTTGTCCTTCGCGCCCGGTCGGTCGTGGCAATATTCGGTCTCCCTCGACGTCCTCGGCGGGGTTCTCGAAAAAGTGACCGGCAAGCCGCTGCCGGCCTTGGTCGAAGGGCTCGTGACGGGGCCGCTCGAACTGCGTGACACTGCGTTCTCTGTTCGCGACGCCGGCCGCCTCGCGGCCGCCTATGCGGATGGCAGGCCGGAGCCCGTCCGCATGGAAGACGGGACCTTCGTGCCGCTCGATGCAGGCGGCGCCTTCTTCGCTCCGAGCCGGATTCTCGATTCCACCTCCTATCCGTCCGGCGGTGCCGGCATGGCCGGGACGGCCGGCGATATCCTGCGCTTTCTCGAGGCGATCCGCACGGGCGGCGCCCCGATCCTGCGCCGGGAGACCGTGCAGGCCATGATGGCCGACCAGGTCGGCCCGCAGGCCCAGACCCAGGGGCCGGGCTGGGGCTTCGGCTATGGCTGGGCGGTGCTGGATGACCCTCAGGCGACCGGGACGCCGCAATCCCCTGGCACGATCCAGTGGGGAGGGGCCTATGGCCATAGCTGGTTCGTCGATCCCGTGCGGAAGCTGACTGTCGTGGCGCTCACCAACACGGCCTTCGAGGGCATGGCCGGGGCCTTCGTGCGCGACATCAGGGATGCGGTGTACAAATAGCCGGGTGCCCTCGGCCGTCATTCGGGCGGGGGCAAAACCAAAGCCGGCCTTGCGGGCCGGAGGGGGCGCCCTTAAAACCCTGGCATGAGCGATCTTTTTCCTCCCTTCGCGCCCGATCCGGACGAGCCGCGCAAGCGGTTGTTCAAGCCGGTGCCGTTCCGGGTCATCGTGCCCAACATCATCACCCTGGTGGCGCTCTGCCTTGGGCTGACGGCCATCCGCCTCGCCTATGAGGGGCGGCTGGAGCCGGCGGTCTTCGCCATCATCGTGGCGGCGGCGCTCGACGGGGTCGACGGGCGGGTGGCCCGGATGCTCAAGGGAACGTCCCGGTTCGGCGCCGAGCTCGATTCCCTGGCCGACTTCGTCAATTTCGGCGTGACGCCGGCGCTCGTGCTCTACAGCTTCGTCCTGCACGAGCTGAAATCGGTGGGCTGGATCGCCGTGCTGGTCTTCGCCATCGCCATGGTGCTGCGGCTGGCGCGCTTCAACGTGATGCTCGACACGCCCAACCGGCCCGAATGGCAGAAGAACTTCTTCACCGGGATGCCGGCGCCGGCCGGCGCCATCACGTCGCTCCTGCCGATCTACCTGCATTTCCTCGGCGTGCCCATCGTCGACGCCTCGGTGGCGCCGATCGTTCTCGTCTACCTGCTGGGGCTCGCATTCCTGATGGTGTCCACCATCCCGGTCTATTCGGGCAAGACCATCGGCAAATACGTGCCGCGCCACTGGGTGCTGCCCATCTTCGTGGTGTCGGTGGCCCTCTTCGGGCTCCTGGTCAGCTTCCCGTTCGAGATGCTGACGGCGATCACGTTCCTGTTCCTGGCCTCGATCCCGGTCAGCGTCATGCGCTACCGGCGCCTGGAGCGGCTGGAGGCGAGCACCGTGAAGGCCGGGCCGGACCTGCCGCCGCCGGACGCTTGAAACGCCGTTTCGCGGTTCCATCTTGTGGCGGGGCGGTTCAGCCCTTTGAAAAATATCGTGATTGTTCGAGGAGCCGGGAGCCGGCCCTCAATGCCTGGAGAAGATCGTGGCGTCCTCCCCCGAGATGTCGAATGCCGGCTGGCGTCCCAAGCTCGTTCTGGCCTCGGCGTCGCCCCGCCGCCTGGCCCTCCTGCAGCAGGCCGGGATCGAGCCCGACGCGCTCCTTCCGGCGGACGTGGACGAGACGCCCCGGAAATCCGAGAACCCGCGCGAGCTCGCCAAGCGCCTCGCCAAGGAAAAAGCGGAGGTCGCCCGCCGCGCCGCCCGCAACCAGGACGACCTGCGGGAAGCCTTCATCCTCTCGGCCGACACCGTGGTGGTGGCAGGCGGGCGGATCCTGCCCAAGGCCGAGGTGGTGGACGAGGCTGCGGCCTGCCTGCGGCTCCTCTCCGGCCGCGCCCACAGGGTCTATACGGCCATCTGCCTCGTGACGCCGAAGGACGGGGTGCGCCTGCGCATGGTGGAGACCCGGGTGCGCTTCAAGCGCCTCTCGCGGGACGAGTTCGAGCGTTACCTCGCGTCGGGCGAGTGGCGCGGCAAGGCGGGCGGCTACGCCATCCAGGGGTTGGCCGGAACCTTCGTCGTGAAGCTGGTGGGCTCCTATTCCAACGTGGTCGGGCTGCCCCTCTACGAGACCGTCGCACTCCTCGACGGGGAGGGCTATCCCGTCCGCTTCAGCTGGCTCAACGCCGCCTGAAGCGAAGGGACGTCTCCATGAATCCGGCCAACGAGAACAAGCCCAAGAAGTCAGCCAGCAAGAGTTCCGGAGGCAAGTGCCCGATCTGCGGCAAGCCGACGAATCCAGACTACCGGCCCTTCTGCTCCAAGCGCTGCGCCGACGTGGACCTGCAACGCTGGTTCTCCGGTCGCTACGCGATTCCGGCCGTCGAGGACGACGAGGACCGCGACGAGAACGACCGGGAAACCTGAAGGTCTCCAGAGCTGGCAACTTGCCCCGCACCGGAAAGCGAAGCTTTTGCAAGCCGTTAGGGCAGCTGCGTGCCTGAACGGAAACACGAGCCGCCCCAAGCCGAAAAATTTTCCACCCGCAGGCGCCTCAGGGTGCTGGACATGCGCCCCGCCTCTGACTATACAACCGGCCTCCGACGAGAAACGGCCAAGCGCCGCGCCGGANGCCCAGGTAGCTCAGTTGGTAGAGCATGCGGACTGAAAATCCGCAGTGTCGGTGGTTCGATTCCGCCCCTGGGCACCATTTTTCCATATAGTTCAATATCTTGGCTCTGCGTATAAGATACGCTGCCCGAGCCTGTGTTGACGTTAGCCGTCCAGGGCGCATTTTCGCTTTCCTCCTCCACTATTTGTTGTGGTTCGACCATACGCGACGGCTGAATGATCGTCCTACGACGAAGAATCGGACATATGCCCATCAGAGGATGTGCAGCCGAGACGCCTCCGTCAGAAGCTGAAGCCCCACCTGTCGCGTCCGGCGGTGCCAGAACGGGGTAGGGGGCGGCACTTCCGAAGTAGTGGCCATCATTGGTGCAACGCCTTGCGCTACAAGGGACGGCTTCAACCTTTGGAGGTGCCAATGCGGACTTTACACAAGGCCATCATTGCTGCGGCAGGTTTAAGTGTCTTGGGGTTCCTGCCGGCCACCGCGGCTCCGGGAGGGAATCCCGGTCCGCCTCCATGGGCTGGCGGCCCGGGTGGCAACCCCGGCGGTGGTTCGGGCAACTTGGGCGCTCCTGGCCCGTTGGCCGGGGCCGGCCTGCCGTTCCTGATCCTTGCAGGCGGCTATATTCTCGTTCGCCGCCATCGCGGCCGCAGGCGGGCGCAGTCTGGGACCATGACCGAAGGGCGCTGAGGCACGGATCCTATTCTGAACGCCGTTAAGACAGCAGTCGGCGAGTTGAGAGCTTCCTCGGCTGGGTCTTGGCACAATGCAGGACGGCCTGAAGGCTGCCCTGCATTGTCTTTAGGCCGTACGCTTGGATCACTTCCCGGCCATCTCGCGAGTTTCTCGCACGTCCTCACCCCCTCGTTCCTCCAACCGCATTGCAGCGGACGTCGGAAATGGCCGACTTGCCGCACGAGCAAAATGTGCGCTGAATTTGACGAACAGGTTCGACGAGAAGATCCTCCAAAGCCTTCGGGATGAGTTGGTGCCGCAGGCCCTGAATGGCGAGCCTGTGCGGTCGCGAGATCATGAGGGGAGTTCCTGGACCATGACGGACGATCCGACCAAGCGCGATGGGGCGAGTGCGAAGCCCCTCATGGATGACCGTTGTTTAGAGAATCCGGTCCGGAATGAGTTGCGCACGAAGGAGCACATCCAGAATCACCGGGACGGAAGTCTATGGGCGAGAGGGCAGACGCTCGATGGCGTCGCGACTGGTTACTGGGAGTGGTTCAGGCGGGACGGGACTCGTCTGCGCTCGGGCTCTTTCGAAAACGGCGAGCAGGTCGGGGAATGGACGACCTACGACAAGAACGGCGAGGTCTATAAGGTCACGACGATCAGACCCAAATCCAAAGCCGCCTCCAGCCACAAGACCAAGCCGAAATCCTGACTCTGGATCCCCTGTCGACATCGGGACCGCTCCGCTAGGCGGCATTAACCGCTTGTTCACGGGCCGCGGTGTCTTTGCCGCGCGGGGGCTACAGAACAAGGAATTGCTATGACGTTCGATAAACTCGGTCTTGCGGCGGTTGCTCTGGCGGCGTTCATTGGTTTGAGCGGAAACGCCGCGCAGGCGGCGCCGTTTGCCAAGGGAAGCGCTTTCTCCGAACAGAGCGGCATCGTGCAGGCGCAGTATTATGACCGCGGGCGCCGTTTTGGTCCTCCGCGCCGGATCTGCCGGTGGGAGACGGTGGAGCGTCGCATTCGGGGCCGGATTTTCAAGGAGCGCGTCCAGCGCTGCCGGGTCGTTCGTCGCTGAGCCGACAGGGAAGGGGCTCTTCGGAGCCCCTTCTTTTTTGAATCACGCGCCTCATTCCCGAAGGGCGGTCCGTCTCACGCACCTCAATAGAGACCGGGCATCGGAAGGCGTTTGAAGCCAATCAACTCGCCCGTCGTCCGATCATATTCCAATCGATAGACGCCGAGGCAGGGAAATGCGTTCGCCCGCTTTTGACCAGTAGCGCCCATTGCCTGTTTCGCCGTTGACGGGGCTCCCGCGACGATCGCCTTGAACAGGCCCGTAACCGCATTGATGTTGTCCGCCGTCTTGGAATCGAGGTTTGCGCTCAGGCTGTCCAGGCGCCAGCCCTCGTGGAGCGTCGGCGTGACGTTGGCGGTGCCCATACCGGGCGTGAACGTGATGGCGTATTCCTCGGACCTGTCGGGCAGGGTCAGCGTCTTGTACTCGCAAGTCTGCGTCTCGTCCTTCGCCACCGATTTCTGAAGCACCACGTAGACCGCCGGCCGCCAGTACCGGATGCCGGGCTGATTCTGGTCGGTCACGCGGCTGACATTCACGCCCGCGCATCCGGCGAGCAGCAACGGAGCCAGCAGAAGCCAGCGGCTCCACTTCGACCGGAGGTGCATCGGTCCTCTCCAGCGCCAAGCTATTGCGGCCATTGAATGCACACGGCCTTGCTGTCGCGAAGGGCTCGAACGAGCACTCATCCGAAAGAGCAGAGGAGCGGGATTGCGGGCTTTCAGCGCACCTGCAGGATGTCCTGCGGTGCACCCTGGCCGTCCTCGAAGATTCCGGCCGTGAGAGCGCCGCCGAAGACAGCGGCGGTGTCGAGATTGGTGCGGTGGCGCAGGCGTTCGGGCGCAGCGCCGAGCAGGGGCGTGTGGCCGTGCACCACGTGCTTGCCGAAATCGTACTCGGTATCGAGGAAGGGCTCGCGGATCCAGATCTTGTCCGTCTCGGCCTGTGTGCGCAAGGACCGGCCCGGCATGAGGCCCGCATGGACGAAATAGCGCCACTCGTCCTCGTAGGAGGTGGGCAGGTCGGCCATCCATGCCACCACGTCGGCCGGAATGTCGCCCGGAGCTGCAGCGTCATAGGATGCGAGCGTGGCGAGGCCGCCATTCACCAGCCACTGCATCGTGGCGGTCCGAGGATGCCTGACGGCTGCGAGCAGCATCGCCTCGTGGTTGCCCATGAGCGCCACGACCTGCCCGGGAGCATCGGCCTGGAGCCTCCGAACCTCCGCCACCACGGCGGCGCTGTCGTGGCCGCGATCGATGTAGTCGCCCAGGAAGACCAGGCGGTGCGGACGGCCTGCCGCGTGACCGCGGATCTTCTCCAGCAAGGGCCGGAGAAGATCGTGCCGCCCGTGAATGTCACCGATGGCATAGGTCAGCATGGCCCTGATATGGGCGGGCCCTGCTTCGCCCGGTAGGTCCCGCCCTTCCGGGCGGGACGTCAGAAGCTTTCGGTTGCGGCCTCGTTTGCCGAGATGCGCATCTCGTCGGACGGATCGCTCGGGCGGCCCCGGTTCAGCACCACGACCGGCGCGCCGACCGGGACGCGGCTGAACAGGTCGATGATGTCCTGGTTGAACATGCGGATGCAGCCGCTCGAGACCGACTGGCCGATGGACCAGGGCTCCGAGGTGCCGTGGATCCGGTAGAGTGTGTCCTGCCCGTTCTTGTAGAGATAGAGCGCCCGCGCACCGAGGGGGTTGCCGAGGCCGGGAGGCATGCCGCCGGCCCAGGGGCCGTTGCGCTCCGGCTCGCGCTTGATCATGGCGGGCGTCGGAGTCCAGCGCGGCCAGGAGGCCTTGCGTCCCACCTGGGCGCGTCCGCTCCAGGCCCGTCCCTCGGCCCCGACGCCAACGCCGTAGCGGATCGCACGCCCGTTCTCCCGCACGAGGTAGAGAAAGCGGTCGTCCGTATCGATCACGATGGTGCCGGGCTGCTCGGGGCCGTTATAGGCCACTTCGCGGCGGAGGTAGCGCGGATCGACCTCGGAGATGTCGGTCGCCGGCAACGGGAACGTCTCGTTGGGCTTCGGCCCATACATGGCCGCATAGGTCGGATCGACGACGCGGGCGGCGGTCTGGGGCGGCTGGGTGGAGACGCACCCGGCCATGGCCAGGGGCACGAGGATCGCGCCGATGCGACGGAGGAGGGGCCGTAAGGAAGGGCTCTGGATCAGATCGGCAACAAACATCAGTGGGAGACTCGTCGTTTCTTGGTTTTGAGGAAGTTCACTTCAGCGTGCAGATAGGGCGCAAACACTGGAGAAAAGGTTCATAGCCCCGACGTGGCTGCAAAGTGGATCGTTTGTGGCAAAAACAAGGCAAGCCGCGCCTGTGCCCCTCAGGCCACACCGGTCGGTGAAGCCAGGAGAAAATTCAGGCTCGAAATCAAAGGCTTGGCGGCGCACGAGACCCCGCTCAGGAGCCTCGTGCTGTCTTCCGTTCGGCCCGGCGCGGCGCGTTCGCGAGGCCGAAGACAGTCTCGCGCTTCGCGCAATCGTGAACGCCTTCCGCCCCGGCAAGCTCCTCCAGGATGGGGCAATCGGGCCGCTCGTCCCCGTGGCAGGTCTGCGCCAGATGCTTCAGGGTCTCGGTCATGGAGCGCAGCTCCGCGATCTTGCGCTCCAGGGACTGGATGTGCTCGAGCGCGATGGATTTCACGTCGGTGCTGGCGCGGCTGCGGTCCTGCCACAGCGACACCAGCTCGCCGATCTGCTCCACCGAGAAGCCCAGGTCCCGTGCCCGGCGGATGAAGCGCAGGGTGTGGATGTCGGCTTCCGAATAGACCCTGTAGCCCGCTTCCGTCCGGACGGTCTTCGGGATCAGCCCGATGGACTCGTAGTAGCGGATCATCTTCGCGGAGACGCCCGAGCGCTCCGCCGCCTGTCCAATGTTCATGCAGCTTCTCCCACGATGCGGCCGACCTCGGCCGGGCCCACGCCGCCCGGCAGCAGCGGCCGGAAGCGGCGCAGGCGCAGCGCGTTGCCGACGACGAACACGCTCGACAGGGCCATGGCGCCCGCCGCAATCATCGGCGACAGGAGCACGCCGTCCACGGGGTAGAGGACACCCGCCGCGACCGGGATCAGAACGGCGTTGTACGCGAAGGCCCAGAAGAGGTTCTGCTTGATGTTGCGGATGGTCGCCCGCGACAGCGCGATGGCATTGACGACGCCGCGCAGATCGCCGGACATGAGGACCACGTCGGCGCTCTCGATGGCGATGTCCGTGCCGGTCCCGATGGCGAGGCCGATATCGGCCTCCGCGAGGGCCGGGGCGTCGTTGATGCCGTCGCCCACGAAGGCGATGCGCCCGTGCTGCGCGCGCAGGCGGCGAACTGCGTCCACCTTTGCGTCAGGGAGCACCTCCGCCACGACCTCGTCGATCCCGACTTGCCGGGCGATGGCCTGTGCGGTGCGGCGGTTGTCGCCCGTCACCATGGCGACCTTCAGGCCGAGCCCGTGCAGGGCCGCAATGGCCTCGCGGGTGGAGGGCTTCAGCGGATCCGCCACGGCGATCACGGCGGCGAGCCGGCCGTCGATGGCCGCGTAGAGGGGGCTCTTGCCCTCCTGGCCGAGCCGATCCGCAACCTGCGCGAACGCCGCGACCGTCAGGCCGAGCCTGTCCATGAAGCGGTCGGCCCCGATCTCCACCCGCCGTCCCTCGACCATGGCCGAGACGCCGAAGCCCGTGACGGACTCGAAGCGCTCGGGCTCCGCCAGGGACAGACCGCGGCCCTGCGCCGCCTCCACGATGGCCTCGGCGATGGGGTGCTCGGAGCGGCTTTCCACCGACGCGACGAGGCGCAGGACGTCCGCTTCCTCGAAACCTTCCTCCACGGAGAAGTCGGTCAGGGTCGGCTTGCCCAGGGTCAGGGTGCCGGTCTTGTCGAGGGCCACGATGCCCACATCCTTCAGGCTCTGGAGCGCCTCACCCTGGCGGAAGAGAACGCCGAGTTCGGCGGCCCGGCCCGTCCCGACCATGATCGAGGTCGGCGTGGCGAGACCCATGGCGCAGGGGCACGCGATGATGAGCACCGCGACCGCATTCACGAGCGCGAAGGACAGGGCCGGCTCCGGGCCGAACACCAGCCAAACGAGGAAGGTCAGTGCGGCGGCCGCCATGACGGCCGGCACGAACCAGGCCGTGACCCGGTCCACCATGGCCTGGATCGGCAGCTTCGAGCCCTGTGCCTCCTCGACCATGCGGATGATCTGCGCCAGCACGGTCTCGGCGCCGACCTTCGTGGCCGTGAAGGTGAAGCTCCCGGTCTTGTTCACGGTACCGCCGACGACCGCGGCGCCCTCCGCCTTCTGGACCGGCACGGGCTCGCCGGTGATCATGGATTCGTCCACGAAGGACGAGCCCTCGATCACCTCTCCGTCGACCGGGATCCGCTCGCCCGGCCGCACCTGGACCACGTCTCCGGTGCGAACCTCGTCAAGGGGAAGCTCCTGGAATGCGCCGTCCCGGCGGACCCGCGCGGTCTTGGCCTGCAGGCCCATCAGCCGCTTGATCGCTTCCGAAGTCCGCCCCTTGGCCCGCGCCTCCAGGAAGCGTCCGAGCAGGATCAGCGTCACGATGACGGCAGCGGCCTCGTAATAGACGTTCCGGGTGCCGGCCGGCAGGAGATCGGGCAGGAAGGTCGCGACGAGCGAATAGCCGTAGGCCGCGCTGGTGCCGAGCACCACGAGGGAATCCATGTCGGGCGCAAGGCGCAGCAGGGCCGGAACGCCCGTCCGGAAGAAGCGCAGGCCCGGGCCGAACAGCACGAGGGTCGTCAGGGCGAACTGGAGATACCAGCTCTCCCGATGCCCGATGGTCGCCATGACCCAGTCATGGACGGCCGGGATGAAATGCGAGCCCATCTCGATGAGGAAGACCGGAAGGGTCAGCACGGCCGCGAAGGCGAGGGAGCGGCGAAGGGCGGTGTTCTCGGCCTCACGGGCCGCGGCTTCCCGGTCGGCCTCGGCGCCCGCAGGAGCGGCCGGGCGGGCCGTATAGCCGGTCTTCTCCACGGCCGCGACGAGGCGGGCCGGCATGTCCCCCCCGCCCATATAGCGGACCGAGGCCCGGCTGGTCGCGAGGTTGACGTTGGCCTCGATGACGCCTGGAACCCGCGCGAGCGCCTTTTCAACGCGCCCGACGCAGGACGCGCAGGTCATGCCCTCCACGGCCAGGTCGATCTTTTCGACCCTGGGCTCGTAGCCGGCTCCGCGGATCGCCTCGGCCACGGCTTCCGGCGCCGGGCCGGACGGGTCGAAGGACACCCGAGCCCGCTCCGTGGCCAGATTGACGCTGGCCGCCGTGACGCCATCCACGGCCTTGATGGCCTTCTCGACCCTGCTGACGCAGGAGGCGCAGGACATTCCCGCGATCGGGATGTCGAGCGTGAGTTCCGCAGAGGAACGCGTATCGGCCATGATGAATCTCCTGATTCCGTATCCTGGCCCAACCTTATGATCCTTCCTATCATGGGAAGGTCAAGGGCGAACGCAAAGGCAGCCGGAAAGTCCGGAGAGAACCGGCATCAGGCGGGGAGGTTCAGGTTCTTCGGGGATTCGGCCCTGATGGAGCCTGCGCGTCCGTGCGCGTATTCCGGCCCTCAGTGGACCTGGATGGTGAAAGTCGCGACGACGATCAGCACCCCGATGCCGAACGACAGGCCGGCCCAGTCCAGGATGCGTGCCAGAAAATCTTCGCCCGGGCGTTTGTCAGAACGAGTGGACATGCGTCTCAAGCTTGGCATCTGCGAAGCCTCATGCTTCGCTTAAGCTACTGTTAAGATAAATACGAGCGGACTGGAACAGTCATTTCGTATTAAGTTGTCTACAATATGTGATTACATTGCGTAAGATGTAGGGGCGATGGAATGCGACCTTCGGTCCTAGCCTATGGTTGGGGGCGAATCCTGGCGCGAGCCTTGCCATAGTGGGAGGCTGGAACCTCGGCCTGTGCCCGGTCATTGAACCACCATGTTCGGGCACTAGCGGAATCCAGGACTTTTCGGATGCGGACCTTGCGCACCGCCTATCCCCAGACGATCGAGACTGAGCTTTGAAGCACGTGGACAAGCCGGGGCGGAACGTCCGTATTCTCACCTACAACGTTCATCGCTGGCTCGGGACGGACCGGCAGATTTCCCCCGGTCGAATCGCCGAGGTCATCGCCTCCTGCGAGGCCGATATCGTGGCCCTACAGGAAGTCCGGGCCGGACGGCTCCATAAAGGACATCCGGACCAGGCCGAGATGGTGGCGAAGCAGCTCGGCATGGACCTGCATTTTCAGCCGACGATCCGCATGCTCGGGGATCAGTATGGCATCGCCATCCTGACCCGGCATTCCTCGAATATCGTCAAGTCCGGTCGCCTGCCGTGCCTGTCGTCCGGCTCGTCCTTCGAGAAGCGCAGCGCGCTCTGGGTCTCGGTGGACGTGGAAGGGCACCCCCTCAACGTGATCAATGCCCATCTCTCCCTCCGCTCCCGGGAGAGGCGGGCCCAGGCCGCCGCTCTCCTGGGGGAGGAATGGACCGGGCATCCGGATTGCGCCGACCCGGCCGTGCTGCTGGGGGATTTCAATGCTCCACCCTATTCCCGGTCCTATCGCCTCATCGCCAGCCGCCTGAGGGACGCGCAGCTGTCGAACCCGGCCGGCGAGCCCCAGCCGACCTTCCACACCAGGGCGCCCGTGCTGCGGCTGGACCATGTCTTCGTGACGAAATCGGTGGGCATCATCGCGGCGGCGCCCGTGCGCAACGAATTGACCAGGGTGGCGTCGGACCACTTCCCGCTCCTGGCGGAATTGCGCGTGCAGCCCGCCTCCGCTGGTGTCACGAGCGGGCAGGTTAAAGCTACCTCAAAGGAACTCACGTGAATCTTTGCACGGATGCAACATTTCCTTCCTGTGCGCAAAGAAGACAATATTGCTACGTTGCATTCGCCATATTAGTCTCCGCCGGTTCCGCTGCGTGACGACGTTCAGCCGCCGAGCCGGAGAGGGCCATGAAGCTATACTATTCCGCGGGAGCCTGCTCTCTCGCGCCGCACATCGTCGCCTCCGAAGCCGGTCTTGCCCTGGAGCTGGACAGGGTCAACCTGACGACGAAGACGACGGCCTCCGGACGCGACTTCCTCAGCGTTAATCCCAAGGGCGACGTCCCGGCCCTGATGCTCGACAACGGCGAACTGCTCACGGAAGCGTCGGTGGTCGTCCAGTTCCTGGCCGACCAGGCGCCCGCCTCCGGCCTGATCCCCCGCTGCGGCTCCCTGGAGCGGTTCCGGGTCCAGGAATGGCTCTCCTTTGTGGCGGGCGAGCTGCATAAGGGCTTCGCCCCCCTGTGGATGCCTGTCTCGGAGGAGTGCCGCCGGACGGCGCTGCGGCTCCTGCACGGGCATTTCGCCTTCCTCGATGGTGCCCTCGATGGACGGGTCTATCTCATGGGCGAGACTTTTACGGTGGCGGATGCCTACGCGTTCACGGTTCTGAACTGGTGCCGCTTCCATAAGATCGACCTCTCGGCCTATCCGCGGATGGTTGCCTATATGGAGCGGGTCGGCAGCCGGCCGAAGGTCCGCAGGGCCATGGAGAACGAGGGGCTGCTCGCAGGCGGCTGCGGAGCCTGACGGGCCGCAGAGCCGCAGGCGCTCTTGTGACAAGCGCTCTTGCCATATGCGGCGACGGCGGCTAGGCAGCCCGATCATCCGGCTCTTTCGACATGCTCCCCATCTCGGTTTTCATCATTGCCAAGAACGAGGCCGATCGCATCGGCGACACCATCCGGGCAGTCCGCGACCTGACGGACGATCTCGTGGTGGTCGATTCCGGCTCCACGGACGGGACCCAGGCCGTAGCGGAGGAGCTCGGCGCGCGGGTCATCCACAATCCCTGGCCGGGCTACGGCCCCCAGAAGCGTTTTGCCGAGGAGCAGTGCCGCTACGACTGGCTCCTGAACCTCGATGCCGACGAGGTCGTGCCGCCGAAGCTCGCGGCCGAGATCCGCGCGCTCTTCGCCAAGGGAGAGCCGCCGAAGCAGGCCTATCGGATCGGCATTGCGGAGATTTTCCCGGGTGAGGGGGCACCGCACCCGCTGGCTTATACTCTCTATCCCGTGCGCCTCTACCGGAAGGATTGGGGGCGCTATTCGGCCTCCCTGGTGCACGACCGGGTCGATCTCAAGCCGGGAGCCAAGGTCGGAAAGCTGCGGGGGATCATCCACCACTGGTCCGTGCGCTCCCTCGGGGACCAGTTGGCCAAGCTCAACCGCTATTCGGACCAGCAGGCGGTCGACCTCGAGATCCGGGGCGTCACGATTCCTACCTGGCGGGTGTTCTTCGAGCTGCCGGCGGCGTTCATCAAGGCCTATATCGGGCGCCGCCACGCCCTGCGCGGCACCTACGGTTTCCTGACGGCCATGAACTACGCCATCTCCCGGCACCTGCGCCTCGCCAAGCATTATGAGAAGCGCCGGCTGAACGCCCTGAAGGAGCCTGGCCGGCAGGACTAGCGCCCCGGCGCCGCAAGGCTGGTCACTTCTGCCCGACGAGCAGGGAAGGGGGCTTTGCGGCCGCCCGGCCCGCCCATCCCTCGGAGAGTTCGTACGCGTAGGAGCCCAGCCAGGAGAACAGGCCGATCCAGAGGCCCGCCAGCGTCAGCATCGCGGCGAGCAGGAGCCGGCCCGCCGGGTCCCGCGGCGCCTGCGCCAGGAACCGCTCCCTGATCTCGGCGAGGGCCCTGTCCGCTCCCGCGTCCGAGGAGGGGGGCTGTTCCCGAAAGTCCCTGTCCGAATCCACGAAGACGACCTCCCGTCCGATTCTCACGAAGGAACGCTAGGCGAGCTGGGCCGTGCCGGAGGTGCAGCGGCGCACAGAAGAAGCGGGAGCGGCGCCGCCCCGCAGGCGGCGCCCGGAACGGGTGATCTTCGCGGCACAACGACCTTGACGAAGGGGGCGTTATCGCGCCATATGCGCCGCCGACGGGGCGATCTGCACCAGATTCCCTCCGTCGCTGGAGACGTGGCCGAGAGGCTGAAGGCACTCGTTTGCTAAATGAGCATACCCCAAAAGGGTATCGAGGGTTCGAATCCCTCCGTCTCCGCCACTACCTTTCGCCAAACGATTCTTCTCTGACCGCAAGAAGCACGCGGGATCCGGCATGATGCCTCCCAGGAGCGTGGGGCATTGCGTGTTCATGTGACCTAGCCGTTCCAAAAAGTTCTTGGAACCGCGTCTTGAGAAGAGGATGAGGCTTTTGCGAGCGTCGACCGAGCGCAATCCGCAAACAGTGTCTTGCGGTGGAAGTGTATCTGACCGGATCAAGGGTCCGAAAAAACCCGCCTTGCGCCTACTTGAAGGAGAACGAGGCACCGCCCTTGTAAAGATTCTGTGTTTGGCTGCGGGCATAGCCCCCGAACAATATGACGCCAGGTGCAGGTCGATAGCTCACGCTAACGCTGCCAGCCACTTCAGAGTCGAAACCGGCGGCGCTGACCGTTACCGCAAAGCGATCCCCTGGCTCAGGAGGAAGAACTGTCAGGGCCGAGGCGAGCGCAATGCCTTCGCTGACACGCTGTGCATCGCGACGCATGAAGTAGGTGAGTTGAGCAACGTCCGCACTGCTCGCAAAAGCCGAAAGAGGAACATAGGAGGTCGTTACATCCCCTAGTCCGCAACAATACATAAAGCTTGGAGGTCCCACACGGGAAACCGCTACGAGATCCTGGTTGGGGTCGAGTGGCCTTGCCGAGCCGGTATCAAAGCGACTGACACCAGTGTAGGAGGGAAGATACGGCGCCGTTGTTGTTCCCTGAAATGTTTGAGCGTGGACGCTCGCGGTAACAGTCAACGCTGCCGTGGCACCAAAAATCAACCCTCGAGCCGCCCCCCGAATATTGTTCACTGAAGCCTCCAGTCCCTAGTCTAGGATTCCCTAAGGTCAGGATTGTAAGCCTCAAATGTTCCAGGCGCTGTATCCGATTTGCAACAGATTCGGGAGCTGATCTACTTGGCGCGCTCTTCATCTGATCGGACCTCAAAGTTGAGGTCCAGTAATGGCGTCCCTCTTCGATTCACGTCTTCAGCCGATATCCCGTCCGGAACATCGCCGCGATGATGACCAGGCACAGGGCCATGAAGACCAGGGTCATGCCTAGGCTGATGCCGACGGCCACGTCCGAGACGTCGTAGAAACTCCAGCGGAAGCCGCTCACCAGATAGACCACGGGGTTGAACAGGGTCACCTTCTGCCAGAAGGGCGGCAGCATGCTGATGGAATAGAAGCTGCCGCCGAGGAACGTGAGGGGCGTGACGATCAGCATCGGCACGAGCTGCAGCTTCTCGAACCCGTCCGCCCAGATGCCGATGATGAAGCCGAACAGGCTGAAGGTCACGGAGGTGAGGACGAGGAACCCGATCATCCAGAGCGGATGCGCGATGGAGAACGACACGAACAGCCGCGCGGTCACCAGGATGACGAGCCCCAGGATGATCGATTTGGTGGCGGCCGCGCCCACGTAGCCGATCACGATCTCGACGACGGAGATCGGCGCGGACAGGACCTCATAGATGGTGCCGGTGAATTTCGGCATGTAGATGCCGAAGGAGGCGTTGGAGATGCTCATGGTCAGGATCGACAGCATGATCAGCCCCGGCACGATGAAGGCCCCGTAGCTGACGCCGTCGACCTCCGCCATGCGCCCGCCGATCGCCGACCCGAACACGATGAAATAGAGCGAGGTCGAAATCACCGGCGAGGCGATGCTCTGGAGGAGCGTGCGCCACATGCGCGCCATCTCGAAGGCATAGATCGCCTTGACGGCATGAAGATTGACCGGAAGGTTCACGGGCGTCCTCCCACGAGGCTGACGAAGATCTCCTCGAGGGAGCTCTGGGACGTGTTGAGGTCCTTGAAGTCGATGCCGCGCTCGGCGAGGCGCCGGAGCAGGTCGGCGATGCCCGTCTGCTCGGCCTGGGCGTCGAAGGTGTAGATGAGCTCCGTGCCGTCGGCGGACAGTTCCAGCCCTTCGATTCCGAGGCCCGGCGGGATTTCCCGGAGCGGCGCCTGCAGGTGCAGGGTGAGCTGCTTCCGGCCCAGTTTGCGCATAAGCGCCGCCTTCTCGTCCACGAGGATGATCTCGCCTTTGCGGATCACGCCCACCCGGTCGGCCATCTCCTCGGCTTCCTCGATATAGTGGGTCGTGAGGATGATGGTGACGCCGCTTTCGCGCAGGCGCCTGACCATGGCCCACATGTCGCGCCGCAGCTCCACGTCGACGCCGGCGGTCGGCTCGTCGAGGAACAGGATCTCAGGCTCGTGGGAGAGGGCCTTGGCGATCATCACGCGCCGCTTCATGCCGCCCGACAGGGCGCGGATCTTGGTATCGCGCTTGTCCCACAGGGAGAGGTCCCGCAGGATCCGCTCGACCAGAGCAGGGTCGGGCGCCTTGCCGAAGAGGCCGCGGCTGAACTTCACCGTGTCCCGGACGCTCTCGAACGTGTCCGTGGCAAGCTCCTGCGGCACGAGGCCGATCTTGGTGCGGGCGGCACGGTAGTCGCGGATGATGTCATGGCCTGCCACGGTCACCCGGCCGGCGCTGGGATTGACGAGCCCGCAGATCGTGCTGATCAGCGTCGTCTTGCCGGCGCCGTTCGGTCCGAGAAGGGCGAAAATCTCCCCGGGATGGATCTCCAGGTCGACATTGCGCAGGGCCTGGAAGCCCGAGGCATAGACCTTGCTGAGCCCTGATACTGCGATCACCGGGTCCCGTTCGCGCGGGATCTCCGATCCATGCCTGTCCTCGAGCGGCCTCATGAGCCACCTTCCCCTCGGCGCAGAGCGATTGATGCCCCCGTCGACGCTGGCCCCGTCGGCGGGGCAAAGGGTTTACGACCGCACCGGTGATTCAGCAACCCCGGCCTTCAGGGCGGGCCGGCAGTGCCGTTAGGCGATCAGCGCCGGCGTTCCGGCACCACGAGGGGAACCTCGGCCAGGATATCCACGGAGAGCGGCCGCACGGGGGAGGGCGCAGGCCTCTCGACGACCACCTCGTTGGAATTGGCCGGAACCAGCCGCCGCTCCAGGGAGGCGATCTGCCGGGTGAGCGCATCGATGCTGGCCTTCAGGGCCAGGATGTCGGCGGCGTCGGGAACGGCCGGTTGCGGCACGGACTGGGGGGAGCTGGACCCGGAGGGAACCAGGACGGGCTCCCGGCGGACCGGGGCTGGTTCTGCGGGCTGGGGAGCGGGTTCGGAAAAGGCCGGCTCCTGCCGCTCGGTGCGGGGCGCCGCGAGGCGCCGGAGCGCGCGCCAGACCAGCCACACCAGGCACAGCCCCAGAAACGCAGCCGCGGCGATCGGAGCGAGTTCGCCCAGTCCATCCATCATCGCAATCTCCTCTGCGCCGGGGCTGAAGGATCTTGGGAACGCGGAGGAGGTCCGCCATGCCCGGGCGCCCCTGCGCTAGAGGGCGAGTGTGGTGACTTTCGGGCAGGGGAGGCTTGGACCGGCCAATAATGGGCCGTCTTAACGCTTCGGTAAGATCCGGCTGAAAAGGTTCGCGCGTTCCCGCAGAGCATATGGCGAGTATTCCTTTAATGAAGCGACCCACCCTCTCAGCATTGGTTTTCCTGATGGCCTCCTGCTCCAGCGTTTTCGCGCAGGAGATCAAGCCCTTGGGAACATTCGAGAACTGGAGTGCCTGGTCGTCCTACGAAGGAAAGACGAAGGTTTGTTATATCTATGCGGAAGCGCAGACCATGAAACCTGAAAATCTCAATCACGGTCGCGTGAGCTTTGCTGTCCGCCATCGCCGGCAGGGTGCGAGCGAGACGGAGGCCAGCCTGCGCGCCGGATACGATTTCGGCCCCGAGGCCATCAAGGTCTCGGTGGACGGGACCGCCTTCACGATGCTGCCGCGCGGCGCCTATGCGTGGCTCCGCCGCGAGGAGCGGGAAGGGGAGTTCATGGAGGCGCTCCAGAAAGGCAAGCTCATGACCGTCGAGGCCCTCTCCCGGCGCGGGAACAGGACCCAGTACACCTTCTCGCTCAAGGGTGTGACGGCCGCGATGCGGAAGGCGGCGCGGACCTGCCGCTGACAGGGAGGCGAGAATGGCCCCGAGGATGGTCCGTCGTGTCGCGTGGCTCGCCTGCCTCCTTCCACTCCTTGCGGTCGACGCCGGTAGGGCAGGCGCGCAGGCCTCCGGCCCGGTCGCAGCCGGAAGGCAGGTGACGCTGCCCTATTTCGCGTCCCTGAAGCGTCCCGTGGCCAATGTCCGTGTCGGGCCAGGGCGGGATTATCCGATCCGCTGGGTCTACAAGAAGCGCGGCCTGCCGGTGGAGGTGCTCGCGGCTTACGGGAACTGGCGGCGCATCCGCGCCAGCGACGGCAGCGAGGGGTGGATCGCCGCAATCCTCCTGTCGTCCCGCCGCACCGCCCTCGTGGCCCCCTGGAGCGAGAGTGCCGTCGACCTGCGGTCGGGACGGCGGCCGACATCGGCCATCACGGCGCGTTTGCAGCCCAAGGTGCTCGTCGGCCTGCAATGGTGCGACCGCGTCTGGTGCTCCGTGCGGGTGCCGGGCCGGGAGGAGAGCGGCTATGTCCGCCAGACACGCCTATGGGGCGTCTATCCCGACGAGACGATCCCCGACCGCAGCGTCTGGGGCGTGATGCGCAACCTGCTCTGACGGGCGCTCAGGCCCCATCCTTGGCGCGCAGGAGCGCATAGGCCTGCCGCGCCGTGTCCTCGTCGCAGACCAGGACCGAGGCACGCTTCGCCCGCAGGGCGCCCGCCACGGCCCGGGTCTTGTTGGCGCCGCCCGAAGTCAGGACGACGGTGGGGATCCGCGAGAGGTCGTCGAGAGGCAGCGCGATGGCGCGGCGGTTGAGCGGATGGTCGATGGGCAGGCCGTTCTCGTCGTAGAACTGGCCCATGATGTCGCCGACCGCGCCCCTGGCGCGCAGCTCGTCGGTCGAGACGTCGCGCGGCAGGCCATAGCGCACGAGGAGCGAGCGCTCGGACAGGTCGCCGATGCTCAGCACCGCGATGTCGTTGGCGGCGATGCGCTCGAAGGTCTCGCGGAAGACATCCTGCGCCAGGATGATGTCGCGGGAATCCGGGCTGCCCGCATAGATCGGCGCCGCGAGATACTGGCACTGGGCGTTGAGCCGGTTGGCGAGGCCGCTCGCGGTCTCGAAGGTGTTGAGCTCGAGCCCATGGGTGAGGCCGCCCATCATCGAATTCACGCACAAATTCGGATAACGGCCGGCCCGCATGTTGCGGATTGTCTCGCGCAAGGTGGCGCCCCAGCCGAGGCCCAGGCCCGAAACCCGGTTCTCCTCCAGATAGGCCGAGAGGTACTCGCCCGTCGCCTGCCCGAGCAGGATCGGGATGAGATCCGGGTCCTGCGGTGTCGGGATGATGATCGCGGCCTTGAGACCCAGCTCTTCGACGAGAACCCGCTCCAGTGCGAGGCAGCTCGCGAAGCGCGAATTGAGCGTGATGCTGACGAGGCCGCTGGTGCGCGCCTCCACCAGCATCCGGTTCACCCGCAGGCGCGTCATCTTGAGCTTCTCGGCGATCTCGGCCTGGGTCAGCCCCTCCATATAGTAGAGCCAGGCGACGCGGGCTTCGATCTGCTCGTCGGGACGGGTCATGGCCGGAGCCCTCGGGAAACGCTGTTGCCGACCGGAATTGTCACAAGTGTCCTCACTTCACAAGGAGGCCCGCCCATTCGACCCGGAAAGGGTCGGAGGAAGGACTCGACAGTTCCGTTGCGTTCGTCATACAAATGTAATACAAACTATTCAAATGTATTTCCAGTGAGGGATCGATGGCCGATCAGGCGCGCGTACTCGACCGGGCAATCGGGAAAGCTGCCGTCACACGCAGCGTGTTCGTCGCACCGGGCGCTTTGGCGGCGCTGCCTGAAGGGGTCAGGGACTTCAAGGGAAAGCCGTTGCTCGTGATTGCCGACGACACCACGATGGATGTGGCGGGCCGCCAGGCGATGTCCGTGCTCGCAGGAGCCGGATATGCGGTCGCGGAGCCGATCGTCCTCGACGAAAAGCCCCGGGTGAAGCCCCACGCGGCGACTGCGCGGGAGATCGCGGCGGCGATTCGCGAGCGCGGTGCCGTTCCGGTCTCGGTTGGGTCGGGCGTCATCAACGATCTGACGAAATACGCGGCCGAGGTGGCGGGTGTACCTTACGTCTGCGTGGCGACCGCCGCATCCATGGACGGCTATGCGGCCTCCGGCGCGGCCCTCCTCGACGACGGCTTCAAGCGGACCCTCGGCTGCGCGCCGCCGGTCACCGTGGTGGCGGACCTCGACATCGTCGCGCAGGCGCCCCGCCGCATGGCCGGTTGGGGCTATGGCGACCTCGCGGGCAAGATCGTCGCGGGAGCCGACTGGAAGCTCGCCGACGCGCTCGGCGAGGAGCCCATCAACCCCGAGCCCTTCGCCATGGTGCAGGACAATGTCCGCGAATGGCTGTCGCGGCCCGGCGCGGTAGCGGCCGGCGATCCGGACGCGACCGGCGACCTGGTCAACGGCCTGCTCGTCTCGGGCTTCGCCATGCAGGCCCACGGCAATTCCAGGCCCGCCAGCGGCGCCGAGCACCTGATCTCCCATGTGTGGGAAATGGAGCGCCTCACGTTCCAGGGTGAGCCTGCCGCGCACGGGGCCTGCGTCGGCATCGGTACGGTGGCTCTCCTTGCGCTCTATGAGTGGTTCCTTGCCCAGGACATCACGGCCGAGACGGTCCGCACCGTCTCCGGCGCATCCTCGCCGGAACGGATCGAGGCGGAGATTGCCGCGGGTTTCCCGGAGGGGCATCTCGCCGACAGCGCACGGGTCGAAATGGCCGTGAAGACTGCGAATGCCGGCCGTCGCGCGGAGCGCCTCGCGATCCTGGCCGAGCGCTGGCCGTCGCTGCGGGAGGACCTGCGCGGCACCTGCGTGCCGGCGGACACGATGGAAGCGTGGTTGCGCGAGGCAGGCGCGCCCGCGCATCCGAACGATCTCGGCGTCCCGCTCGCCAAGCTCGCGGCGGATTACCGCCGTGCGCGGCTGATCCGGCGGCGCTACACCATCCTGGATCTCCTCGACGATCTGGGCTGGCTCGACAGGGGAATCGCCGCTCTCTTTGCCCAGGATGGCTTCTGGGGGCGGCGTTCAGGGGCGGAGACGCGGCAAACCGCCTCTGCCTGAGCGAACGAAACGACAAACGAAAGGGAGGACCTACCGTGACATTTCTTTCTCTCAAGGCTCAGGCCGCCGCAGGCGTCCTGGCGCTCTGCCTCTCCGGCACCGCGATGGCGGCGCCGGTCGAGGTGCAATGGTGGCACGCCATGACCGGCGTCAACGGCGAGCGGGTCGACGAACTCGTCAAGAAGTTCAATGAATCCAACGACCAGTACAAGGTCGTGGCGGTCAACAAGGGCAATTACGACGAGGTCATCAACAGCACCATCGCGGCCTATCGCGCCAAGCGCCCGCCCCATATCGTGCAGATCTACGAGCGCGGCTTCATGACCATGCTGCTCTCGGACGCCATCGTTCCGGTCCAGGAGCTGATGGACAAGACCGGCCACAAGGTCGACTGGAACGACTTCATCAAGCCGGTCGCCGGGTTCTACTCCTACAAGGGCAAGCTCGCGGCGATGCCCTTCAACTCCTCGTCGCCGATCCTGTACTACAACAAGGATCAGTTCCAGAAAGCGGGCTTCGAGAAGCCGGCCGAGACCTGGGGCGAGTTCGAGAAGCAGCTCTACGCCATCAAGAAGTCCGGCGCGGCCGAATGCGGCACGGCGCTCGCCACGGACTATCACTGGAGCATGATCGAGAACTACAGCGCCATCAACGACCAGCCCTATGCCACGAAGGCGAACGGCTACGATGGGCTCGACACCGAGTTCGTCTACAACAAGACCCTCGTGGTTCCCCAGGTCGCGCGCCTGAAGCGCTGGCTCGACGACGATGTGCTGAAGATCGCCGGTCAGGGCTTCAGCCCTGAGCAGCTCTTCACCTCCGGCACCTGCGCCACCTATTTCGCCTCGACGGCCGCCCATAGCGGCATCGAGAAGAACTCCAAGATCAGCTGGAGCGCCACCTTCCTGCCGTGGGAAGAGGGCCGTCAGCCCAAGAACAGCACCATCGGCGGCGCGGCGCTCTGGGTCATCAAGGGCCACAAGTCCGAGGAGGAAAAGGCGGTCGCGGCCTTCTTCGACTTCCTGGCGAAGCCCGAGACCCAGCTGTGGTGGCACAAGGCCACGGGCTACGTGCCCCTGACCAACAAGGCCTATGAGCTTGCCAAGTCGCAGAACTACTACAAGGAGAGCCCGACCCGCGAGATCGCGATCCTGCAGCTCAACCGCGGCACGCCCACGGAGAACTCCCTCGGCTTCCATTTCGGCAACTTCACGCAGGCCATGTTCGCCCAGCGTGAGGAGGTCGAGGCCCTGTTCGCGGGCAAGAAGGACGCCCAGCAGGCCATGGACGATGCCGTGAAGCGGGGGAACGAGATCCTCCGCCAGTATGAGCGCCTCAACAAGGGCAAGTACTGACGGCCGGCGGCACGGAGTTCCTTCCTCCCCTCCGTGCCGCCTCCTCACCCGCTGAGCGGAGCTTCGACGTGGTCGCACGCACTCATGAACCCGGCCTGAAACAGGCCCATTTCAGGACGGCCGGCCTGCCGACCCTGCTGCTGCTGCCGCAGCTTCTGATCCTTCTGTTCTTCTTCTTCATTCCGTCCATCCGGGCGCTGATGCAGGCCTTCCTGCTCACGGACCCCTTCGGGGCGTCGGTGCATTTCGTCTGGTTCGACAACTTCACGGCCCTCTTCGCGAGCGAGAGCTATCGCAACTCGGTCTGGGTCACGGTCCAGTTCACCCTGGCCCAGAACGTGCTGACCATCGTGGTCGCGCTCATCCTCGCTTTCGCAACCGACCGGGTGGTGCGCTTCCAGTCCGCCTACAAGGGCATCATTCTCCTGCCCTATGCCATCGCGCCCGTGATCGCCGGCGTGATGTGGGCCTTCCTGTTCAACCCGTCGGTCGGCCCCGTGGCGTTCCTCCTCAAAGCCCTCGGCTTCGAGTGGGACCCTAACCGCAACGGCAGCGATGCCATGTTGCTCGTGGTGCTCGCGGCCTCCTGGAAGCATATCTGCTACGACTACATCTTCCTCGTGGCAGGCCTTCTCGCGGTGCCGAGATCCCTCATGGAGGCGGCGGCGGTCGACGGCGCGGGCCCGATCAAGCGCTTCTTCCAGATCGCGCTGCCGCTCCTCGGCCCGACCCTGTTCTTCCTGACCACGATGAACTTCGTCTATGGGTTCTTCGAGACCTTCGCGATCATCGACGCCGTCACTCATGGCGGCCCGGCGGGCGCGACCAACATCCTGGTCTACAAGGTCTATCAGGACGGCTTCATCAATCTCGATCTCGGCTCCTCGGCGGCGCAATCCGTGCTGCTCATGTCCTTTGCGCTGCTGCTCACCCTGCTGCAGTTCAAGTATGTGGAGCGCAAGGTGAATTACAGCATCTGACCATGGTCGAACGTTCCCCCGTCCTCACCCTCGTGTGCCACCTGATCCTGATCGGCGGCATCGTGCTCGTGTGCCTGCCGCTCTACTTCGCCTTCATCGCCGGTTCGTTGACCATGGAGGAGGTGCAGCAGGTCCCGATGCCCTGGCTGCCTGGCAGCCATTTCGTCGAGAACCTGGTCACGGCCTGGAACAAGGTGGATTTCGGCCAACTCCTGGTGAATTCCTTCATCGTGTCGGTGGGCATCACGGTCGGCAAGGTGTCGATCTCGCTCCTGTCCGCCTTCGCAATCACGTATTTCCGGTTCCGCTTCCGGCTTCTCGCCTTCTGGCTCATCTTCGTGTCGCTGATGCTGCCCGTGGAGGTCCGCATCGTGCCGACCTACGAGTCGGTCGCGAATGCGGCCCTGCCGATCCAGTGGATCATCGATGCCCTGAACCTCTCGGCCCTGTGGGAATGGTTCACGGGACACCAGGTCGAGATCGCCCTCGAATGGAACATGATCAACACCTATCAGGGCCTGATCCTGCCGCTGATCGCCTCCGCATCTGCGACCTTCCTGTTCCGGCAGTTCTTCCTCACGGTGCCCGAGGAGCTTCTGGAGGCGGCGCGGCTCGACGGGGCGTCGGCCATGCGCTTCTTCTGGACGATCCTGCTGCCCCTGTCGCGTTCCAACATCGTGGCGCTCTCGATCATCCTTTTCCTCTACGGGTGGAACCAGTATCTCTGGCCGCTCCTCTTCACCACCGACAAGGACATGGCGACGGCCGTGATCGGCGTCAAACATCTCATCCCCCGCTCCGACACCGAGCCGGCCTGGAACGTGGCCATGAGCGGCGCGCTGCTGACCATGCTGCCGCCGGTCATCGTGATCCTCGTCATGCAGCGCTGGTTCGTGCGCGGCCTCGTCGACAGCAGCAAGTAAGGTCTCCTCCCATGGTCATGATCATCGGCCACCGCGGCGCCCGGAATCTCTGGCCCGAGAACAGCCTCGACGGCTTCCGCAGGCTCGCGGCCCTCGGTGTCGAAGGCGTCGAGTTCGACGTGCACAAGACCCGGGACGGCAAGCTCGTCGTGATCCACGACCCGACCCTGGAGCGCACCACCCATGGCACAGGCCCGGTGGGCGAGAAGACGCTGGTCGAGCTTCAGGCGATCCGCCTGCGCGACAGCGACGAACGAATCCCGAGCCTCGACGAGGTTCTCGACGTGCTGGGGAAGACCGAGCTCGAACTGCATGTGGAGATCAAGACCGATGCGGTCGGCAACCCTTATGAAGGGCTGGAGGCTCTTGCGCTGGAGGCCATCTGCCGCCGCGGACTCCGGGAGCGTTCCTTCCTGACCTGCTTCGCGCCGGAAGTTCTGGAGCTGGTGAGGGGGCTCGATCCCGTCATCCGCGTGCTCGCCTCCATGGACCGGCGTTCTGCCGAGATGATGGGCGGCCTCGACCGGGCGATCGCTCGCTTTGCGGCCATTCCGGGCTGCACCGTCGCGGTCGAGAAGGCGCTCCTCGTCCACACCATGGAGCCTTTCCTGGCGGCTTTCGGCACGGACAGGCTCGGCGCCTGGGTGCCGAACGAGGAGGCGGACCTCGCCTATTGGCTCGCGCAGCCCATCCGCCAGATCACTACGGACCGGCCCGACCTCGCCCTCGCGGTGCGTCGCCGCCTCGCCGAAGAGGCGGCCTGACGCGGCTCAGTCCCGGAACACCACCGTCCTGGCGCCGTTCAGGAGCACCCGACCGTCCAGATGCCAAGCGATGGCGCGGGCCAGCACCCGGCGCTCGATGTCGCGGCCCTTGCGCACCAGATCGTCGGGCGTGTCGTGGTGGCTGATGCGCTCCACGTCCTGCTCGATGATGGGACCCTCGTCGAGATCCGCCGTCACGTAGTGGGACGTCGCGCCGATTAGCTTCACGCCGCGCGCATGGGCCTGGTGATAGGGCTTCGCGCCCTTGAAGCCCGGCAGGAAGGAGTGGTGGATGTTGATGCAGCGGCCCGCGAGCTTCGCGGCCAGATCGTCCGAGAGCACCTGCATGTAGCGGGCCAGGACCACGAGATCGGTCCCGGTCGACCGCACCAGGTCCCAGAGCGCCTTTTCCTGCTCGGCCTTCGTGTTCGCCGTGACCTTAAGGTAGTGAAAGTCCAGCCCCGAGAAGTCGTGATGCGCGAAAGTCTCGCGGGGATGGTTCGAGACGATGCCCGAGATGTCCATCGGCAGCTCGCCGGTCCGCCAGCGGTAGAGCAGGTCCGCCAGGCAATGGTCGAACTTCGACACGAGGATCAGGACACGCTGCCGCTCGCTCCTGCTCCTGATGGAGAAGTCCATCCCGTGCGCCTCGGCGACCGGCGTAAAAGCCTGGCGCTGGATGTCGAGAGGCTGCGGGTCGTCCACGAAATTGAACACCACCCGCATGAAGAAGCGGTTGCTCTCGATATCGTCGAATTGCTGCGCCTCGAGGATGTTGCCGCCTGCCTGGAACAGGTGCGTTGAGACGGCCGCGACGATGCCGGGACGATTCTGGCAGGACAGGGTGAGGATGAACTGTTCGGCGGACATGAGGCTTTCCGATTCAGGGGAGACTTCCCATAGGGAAGTTTCGGCCCGGTTGGAATCCCCCGGCTGTTTCGCTCAGAGGATTCCCCGCAGGGTCTCGGTCGCTTCCAGCAGGGGCGGCAGGAAACGGGGCTTCATCTCGGCGGCCGGGATGCGGGCCGCCTGGGTCCCGATGTTGAGGGCGATCCGGACTGTGCCGTTCGCCTGGAAGAGCGGCACCGCGATGGAGCGCAGGCCGAGCTCCAGCTCCTCGTTGATGACGGCGCAGCCTTCGAGACGGACGGTCTCCAGGGCGGCGCGAAGGTCCTGCTTCTTGGTAATGGTCTTCGGCGTGCGCGGCTCCAGGCGCACGCGCCTGAGATAGGCCTCCAGCACTTCGTCAGACTGGTAGGCCAGGATGGCGCGCCCCAGCGACGTACAATAGGCCGGAAGTCTTGTGCCGACGCCCAGGCTCACGGACATGATGCGCTGGGTCGCCGAGCGGGCGATATAGATGATGTCGTCTCCGTCGAGAATCGCCGCCGAACTCGATTCCCCCGTCTGGGCCGAGATCTTCTCCAGGAAGGGCTGGAGGCGGGTGGAGAGGGACGAGGAGGCGAGATAGGCATAGCCCAGGCGCAGGATGCGCGGGCTGAGGCTGAAATAGCGGCCGTCGAAATCCGCATAGTTCAGCCGGGTCAGGGTCTTCAGGTAGCGTCGGGCAGCCGCGCGGGTAATTCCCGTCAGCTTCGCCACATCCGTGAGCGTCAGGCGCGGCCGGTTGGCGTCGAAGGCCTCGATCACCGCAAGACCCTTCTCGAGGCTGGCGACGAAATCGCGATCCTCGGCCGTGCCCACTTCCGTTTCGATCTTCTGCATGCACACTCCGTCCCGGATGATGGCATCGACCCTTCCGACGGGACTCCCCGATGAGACTCGTGATGAGACTCATGGAGCCTTGACACCGTTGGGGAAGTTGTACTTCATGTTCGATATGGTTTTCAATGTTCGCGATGCGAACAAAATATGGGACCATAGGCTAACGAGAGACCGCAGGTCCCGTTCGATGAGGCCGAGGCGGCTCCTGGGAGGAGATTGAGGAATGTCTGGACGGAAGCTTCTCGGCGCCGCTCTCGGCGCGCTGCTCGCCGGAACGGTTGCGGCCGCGGCGGATACCATCAAGGTCGGCATCATCGGCCCGTTCTCGGGGCCGTTCGCCCTGCAGGGCAAGAATTTCCAGGCCGGGGTCGAGGCCTACATGGCCCTCAATGGCAAGTCCGTGAAGGGCCACGACATCGAGGTGATCTACCGCGATCTGCCGGCCGCCAACCCGCAGCAGTCGCGCGCCCTCGCGCAAGAGCTGATCGTCAAGGACAAGGTGCAATATCTCGGCGGCGTCTATTTCACGCCCGACGCTATGGCGATCACGCCGCTCCTGACCCAGGCCAACACGCCGCTTGTCATCTTCAACGCTGCCACCTCGTCCATCATGACCCAGTCGCCGCTGGTGGTGCGCACCTCCTTCACGACGGCCCAGACCACGACGCCGCTCGGCAAGATTGCGATCGAGCGGGGCATCAAGAAGGTCATCACGGCGGTCAGCGATTACGGCCCGGGCGTGGATGCCGAGGTGGCCTTCAAGAAGGCCTTCGAGGCAGCCGGCGGCCAGGTGATCGAGTCGGTGCGGATGCCGCTCAACACCAACGATTTCAGCCCCATCATGCAGCGCATCCGCGACTCGAAGGCGGATGCGGTCTTCGCCTTCCTGCCCTCCGGCCCGACGACCCTCGGCTTCGTGAAGGCCTATAACGAGACCGGCCTGAGGCAGGCGGGCGTCAAGTTCCTTGCGCCGGGCGACCTGACGCAGGAATCCGACCTGCCGGCCCTGGGCGACGGGGCGCTCGGCCTCCTGACCACGTTCCACTATTCGGTGGCGCACGATTCCCCGGAGAACAAGCGTTTCGTCGAGGCGGCCGCCAAGGCCATCGGCGGGATCGACCATCTTTCTTTCCCGGCAGTCGGCGCCTATGACGGTATGCACGTCATCTACAAGATGATCGAGGCCACCGACGGCAAGCAGGATGCCCAGAAGGCCGTGGACGCCGTGAAGGGCCTCTCCTGGACGAGCCCGCGCGGCCCCGTGAGTATTGATGCGGAAACCCGCCACATCACGGAGAACATCTATCTGCGCGAAGTGGCCAAGGACGCGAACGGTCATCTCTACAACAAGGAGATCCAGACCTTCGCGAACCAGAAGGACCCCGGCCTCGCCAAGTAAGGCCCCGGACCTAACGAGGGCGCGGCCTTGCGGGGCCGCGCCTGTAAAGACCGCCGGATAGCCGTTGCGGATCGGAACGTGTTCATGCAGACCGTCTTCAGCATCGCGATCGACGCCGTCGCCTACGGCATGGCGCTGTTCATCATCTGCATCGGCCTGTCGCTGACCATGGGCCTGATGCGGGTGGTCAACCTCGCCCATGGGGCCTTCGCGATGATCGCCGGCTACATCGCGTCCTTTGCCCAGCGCGAGCTCGGCACCGGCTACGCGGTCGCGATCCTGCTCTCGATCCTGGGGACGATCGTCGTGTCGATCCCGATCGAGCGGTTCCTCTACCGCCGCATTTACGGCAGTCCCGAGCTGACCCAGGTGCTGATGACCATCGGCATCACGTTCTGCGTGATCGGCATCACGAACTACTTCTTCGGCCCGACCCTCAAGACCATCCCGCTGCCCGAGAGCCTGTCGGAGCCTGTGGATCTCGGCTTTAGGGCCGTGGCCGGGCACCGTCTCTTCGTGATGGCCTGCGGCCTCGTGGTCGCGGCGGGCCTGTGGTTCCTCATCGAGAAGACCGCCTTCGGCATCCGCCTGCGCGCCACCGTGGACAATGCCGGCATGGCCGATGCGCTCGGCGTGCGCACGCAGGTGGTCTATGCGGTCAGCTTCGCCATCGCCATGGGGCTTGCGGCCTTCGGCGGCGTGGTCGGAGCCGAGTTCCTGCCCATCGAGCCCTATTACGCCCTGCGCTACATGGTGACCTTCCTGGTGGTGGTCTCGGTCGGCGGCGCAGGCTCCATTCCCGGGGCGTTGCTCGCCTGCCTCGTGCTCGGCACCATCGACACGACGGGGCGCTATCTCATGCCCGAATTCGGAAACTTCTTCTTCTATGCTGCCGTCATCGCCATCGTTTGCATCTTCCCGCGCGGTCTCCTCGGAAGGGCGCAGTAGCGTGCGGGGGAGTGCCACATCCGGGCGCTTCGCGGATTCGCGCCTCCTGCGCGACGTCGTCGGCGTCGCGGCCATCGCGGTCGCGGGGGCGGCGGGCTATTGGCTGTTCCCGGACAACCTCGCCCTGCTCACCCGCGTGATCGCCGTGGCGCTCCTGGTCCTGTCCCTGGATCTAGTCGTCGGCTATTGCGGGGTCGCGACGCTGGGCCATGCGGCCCTCTATGGCGCGGGCGCCTATGCGGCCGGCATGGCCTGCCTGCGCGGCGTCACGGAGCCCATGACGCTGATCCTCATCGGGGCGGTGGCCGGCGCGGCCGCCGGGCTGGTGATGGGCACCATCATGCTCAGAGCCCACGGCCTCGCGCAGCTCGTCCTGTCCATCGCGCTCGTGCAACTCGCCCACGAGGCCGCCAACAAGGCCTCGGCCTATACGGGCGGCAGCGACGGCCTTGCGGGCTTCAGCCCGAGCCCGCTCTTCGGGACCTTCGTGTTCGACCTGTGGGGCCGCACGGCCTATCTCTTCGGGCTCGCACTCCTCATCGGCGTCTTCATCCTCCTGAAATTCGTCGTGGCGTCGCCCTTCGGCATGCTCTGCCGCGGCATCAAGGAGGACCCGGTCCGCATCCGCGCCATGGGAGCTTTCGTGTTCCCGGTGCTGCTCAAGATGTTCGTCATCTCGGGCGCGGTCGCGGGGGCGGGCGGGGCGCTCGCGGCCCTCTCGACCCAGGTGGTGGGCCTCGACAGTGTGAGCTTCGAGCTCTCGGCCAATTCCCTCGTGATGCTGGTGCTCGGCGGGCTCGGCAGCCTCTACGGCGCCCTCGTCGGCACCGTGATCTTCATGGGCTTCGAGCACGTGGTCTCGGCCATCAATCCGTTCCACTGGATGACCATGGTGGGTGCTCTGCTGATCGCCGTAGTCCTCGTGGCGCCCGGAGGGATCGGCGGCCTCGCGGGCCGGCTCTTCCCGACCATGCCTGCAAAAGGCGACGACCGGGGAGGGCGGTCATGAGCGATCTCTTCCGCGTCGAGGGCCTGTCCAAGTCGTTCGGTGGCCTGGCCGTGAGCCGCAGCATCGATCTCGCCATGGCGGCGGGCGACCGGATCGCGCTCATCGGCCCCAACGGAGCCGGCAAGACCACCTTCGTCAACCTGGTGACCGGGCAGCTTCAGCCCAGCGCAGGCCGGGTGATCCTCAACGGCGAGGACGTGACCGGGCTCGGAGCCGTGCGGCGCGTCCGCAAGGGGCTCGTGCGCACCTTCCAGGTCACGCGCCTGTTCTCCGACATGACGCCCGAGGAGCACGTGACCCTCACGGTGCTCCAGCGGGAGGGGCGGGCATCGCGCATCCTCGGCCGCTTCCGGGGCGATCCGGAGGTCGCCGGGGAGGTGGAGACCCTGCTCGGCACCCTCGGCCTTCTCGATGTGGCGCGGCGGAAGGTCCGCGAGATCGCCTACGGCCAGCAGCGGCTTCTCGAAATCGCCATCGCGATGGCGTTGAGGCCCAAGGTCCTGCTCCTCGACGAGCCGGCGGCCGGCGTGCCGTCGAGCGAGACGCCGCGCATCGAGCAGGCGCTGGAGCATCTGCCACCCAGCCTCGCCGTGCTGATGATCGAGCACGATATGGATCTCGTCTTCCGCTTCGCCAGGCGAGTCGTCGTCCTGGCGGCGGGCGAGATCATCTTCGAGGGCCTCCCCTCGGAGGTCGCCGCGAATGACAAGGTCCGCGAAGCCTATCTCGGAAATTACGCCCATGCCCGCAGAGTCGCTTGAGGTCCGCAACCTGAGGACGGGCTACGGCCCGACCGTGGTGATCGAGGACATTTCGTTCTCGGTGCCGGCCGGCGCACGCCTGTCGATCCTCGGCCGCAACGGCATGGGCAAGACGACGCTCCTGTCGAGCCTCATGGGGCTGACCAAGCGCTATGGCGGCGAGATCCTGCTCGGCGGCAGAAACGTGGCGGGGCTGAAGAGCTGCGACCGCGCGCTTGGAGGTCTGGGCCTCGTGCCGCAGACACGCGACATCTTCCGCTCCCTCACGGTGGAGGAGAACCTGATCGCCGGCCTGAAGGACCGTCCGCGCAGCGCGCTCGATGAAGCCTATGCGATGTTCCCGCGCCTGCGCGAGCGACGGCGCAATCTTGGCTGGCAATTGTCCGGTGGCGAACAGCAGATGCTCTCCACGGCGCGCACCATCCTCGGGCGTCCCTCGGTGCTCCTCCTCGACGAACCGCTGGAGGGGCTCGCTCCCGTCATCTGCGACGAGCTGATGGCCGCCTTCACGCGTCTCGCCTCCGGCGGCGAGATGACGATCCTGCTGGTGGAGCAGCGCATCGAGAGCGCTCTCGATTTCGCCGATACGGTGATGATCCTCGAACGCGGCCGCATTGTCTGGCAGGGATCGAGCGAAGCCCTGCGGACGGACCAGGATCTCGTCGAGCAGTTCATCGGCGTCGGCTCCCTGCATTGAGGAACATGATGGCATTCACGCAAGCCAACGGCATCGTCCTTCATCACCAGGTCTTCGGGCGCTCCGATGGGCCGGCTCTCGTCTTCGCCAATTCCCTCGGCAGCGATTTCCGCATCTGGCAGGAGGTGGCGCCGGCCTTCCTCGACCGGTTCAGAGTCATCCTCTACGACGAGCGGGGGCACGGCCTCTCGGACGCGCCGCCCGGTCCCTATTCCATGGACGACCACGCGGACGATCTCCTGGCGCTCCTCGATGCGCTTCGCGTGTCCAGGGCCGCCATCGTGGGGCTGTCGGTCGGCGGCATGATCGCGCAGCGGATTGCGGCGCGCGAACCCGGCCGCGTGAGCGCGCTCGTGCTCTGCTGCACGGCCGTCAGGATCGGCACGGCCGAGAGCTGGGCGGAGCGGATCGCCATCGTCGAGAAGCACGGGATCGAGGCGATTGCCGAAGCCATTCTGGCGCGCTGGTTCGCGCCCGCCTTCCGTGAGACCCGCGCGAGCGAGTATGCCGGCTGGCGCAACATGCTCGTCCGCACACCCGTTCCCGGCTATGTCGGGACCTGCGCGACCGTCCGCGACGCGGACCTGACGGAGGATGCCGGGCGGATCGTGGCCCCGACGCTCTGCGTCGCGGGCGAGCAGGACGGGTCGACCCCGGCAGATCTGGTGCAGCAGACCGCCGCGCTCATCCCGGGCGCTGCGTTCCGCATCATCGAAAGGGCAGGGCACATCCCCTGCATTGAGCGCCCGCGCGAGCTGGCGGCGATCATCCAGGCGCATCTCAAGGAGGCGGGACTTGTCTGAGAGCGAACGTTACAGGGCCGGCATGGCCGTGCGCCGCGAGGTTCTGGGCGATGCCCATGTGGACCGGGCGAGCGCTCAGATGACGGAATTCGATACGGACTTCCAGACCTTCATCACCGAGGGCGCCTGGGGGTCGGTGTGGTCGCGGCCGCAATTCACCAAGCGCGAGCGCTCCATCGTGACCATCGCGCTCCTGGCCGCGCTCGGCCATGACGACGAAGTCGCCATGCATGTGCGCGCCACCCGAAACACGGGCGCCACGAAGGAGGACATCCGCGAGGCGCTGCTGCATGTGGCGGTCTATGCGGGCGTTCCGGCCGCCAACCACGCCTTCAAGATCGTCAAGAAGGCCTATGCCGAGATGGAGCAGGGTTCGCAGGAGTGATGTGAGATGTCGGACCAGGGATCATTCTATCAGCGCGACAGGAGCTGGCATCCGCCGGCCTTCACGCCGCAATACAAGACGTCGGTGCTCCGCTCGCCGCAATATCCGCTGCTCTCGCTCGAGAACACCGTTTCGGAGATGACGGGTCCGGTCTTCGGGCATGACAGGATCGGGCCGCTCGACAACGACCTCATCCGCAACTTCGCCAAGACCGGCGATCCCATCGGCCAGCGCATCATCGTCTATGGCCGCGTGCTCGACGAGAATGCAAGGCCCGTGCCGGGCGCGCTTCTGGAGTTCTGGCAGGCCAATGCGGGCGGGCGTTACCGCCACAAGAAGGAGACCTACCTGGCGGCCATCGATCCGAATTTCGGCGGCTGCGGGCGCACCATCACGGACCAGGAAGGCCGCTACTCGTTCCGCACCATCAAGCCCGGCGCCTACCCCTGGCCCAACGGCGTGAACGACTGGCGCCCGGCCCATATCCATTTCTCGGTTTTCGGCCATGCCTTCGCCCAGCGGCTCATCACGCAGATGTATTTCGAGGGCGATCCGATGATCTGGCAATGCCCGATTGTCACGACCATTCCGGACAAGGCCGCCATCGAGCAGCTGATCGCGGCCCTCGACCGCAACAACACCATCCACATGGATGCGCTGGCGTACAAGTTCGACATTGTCCTGCGCGGTCGCCGCTCGACTCTGTTCGAGAACCGCATGGAGGGGAACTGATGGTCCAGAAGCTCGGACATTTGAAGGAATCGCCCTCCCAGACGGCCGGGCCCTACGTCCATATCGGCGCCACGCCGAACTGGGTCGAGATCACCGGGGTCTGGAACGAGGACCTGGGGCTCGTCCTCGTGGGACCGGAGACGAAGGGCGAGCGCATCCTCGTCAAGGGCCGCATCTTCGATGGCAGCGGCACGCCCCTGAAGGATGCGCTCGTCGAGATCTGGCAGGCGGATGCGGAAGGTCTCTACAACTCGCCCCAGGAGCGGCGCGGGCGGGCCGATCCGCACTTCACCGGCTGGGG
>Ga0065721_10048986_pt1 | contig 53711 bp, 51 predicted proteins | sample Mesricmetagenome_FD_59108 | JGI IMG/M metagenome (GOLD analysis project Ga0065721, IMG submission 59108) | Mesophilic microbial community from rice straw/compost enrichment Sample: eDNA_1 v2 (version 2) | ecosystem: Engineered > Solid waste > Grass > Composting > Bioreactor | place: USA: Davis... | reverse complement strand
AGGGCGGTGGCGGCGTATGTCGGCGAGCGGCGGCGAGAGGCGGTGGCGGCGTATGTCGGTGAACGGCGAATCGGCGCGGCCCAAACGACAGGGGCGCCTCCCGGCGCCCCCCTGCAATCAGGCCGCGAGCGTGTCGGTGATGAAGGCGGGCGGCGCCTGCGTGCCGGCCGAGACGGTCAGCACCTCGTAGCCGGTGTCGGTCACCAGCACGGTGTGTTCCCATTGCGCCGACAGGCTGCGGTCGCGCGTCTTGACCGTCCACTGGTCAGGCATCGTGCGGATATCGCGCTTGCCGGCGTTGATCATCGGCTCGATCGTGAAGATCATGCCGGCCTGCAGCTCCATGCCGGTGCCCGGGCGGCCGTAGTGCAGGATCTGCGGGTCCTCGTGGAAGTTCTTGCCGATGCCGTGGCCGCAGTATTCGCGCACCACGCTGTAGCCGGCCGCCTCGGCGTGCTGCTGGATCACGTGGCCGATATCGCCGAGCCTGGCGCCCGGGCGCACTTGGGCGATGCCCTTCCACATGCATTCGAAGGTCACCTGGGTCAGGCGCTTGGCCAGGATCGAGCCCTCGCCGACGATGAACATCCGGCTGGTGTCGCCGTAATAGCCTTCCTTGGTGATCACCGTGATGTCCAGGTTCACCGCGTCGCCGTTCTTCAGCACGCGATCGCCCGGGATGCCGTGGCAGATCACGTCGTTGACCGAGGTGCAGATCGCGCCGGGGAAGGGCGGATAGCCCGGAGGCGCATAGTTCAGCGGCGCAGGCACCGTGCCTTGTACGTCACGCATATAGGCGTGGCACAGGCGGTCGAGTTCGCCGGTGGTGACGCCGGGCTTCACGAACGGCGTGATGTAGTCGAGGACTTCACTGGCCAGCCGGCAGGCGACGCGCATCTGGGCGATGTCTTCGGCGGTCTTCAAATGGATGCTCATGCTGCGACGCGGAAAAAGTGTCACGGGCGCCAAGTGGGGTTGGCGCCCGTTTCTGGATTGTCAAACCGGGATTATCGCACCATCGGGGGCCCGCCGCACCCAGCGGCGGCGAGAAGCCGGCGCCGCACCGTCGCGGTGCCACCAAGATGGGCGGCCTCCGGCGGACTTGAGCGATGGCCGGGATGTTGCTACAATCGCGGGCTCGCTTGGCTTCGCCTCGCTTCACGGAGTCCTGACGTCAGGATTTCGGAGATGCGCGACGGCGGTCCGGGCGGGTGCGGGATGGCGCAGCCTGCCACGTCCGCGAAATCGCGAGTCCGCCCATCCGGGGTGTTCCTGTTCAGGAATGTCGGGGCGGACTTCAGACCGAACCCTTTTGGAGAATTCAATGTCCGTCACCATGCGTGAAATGCTGGAAGCCGGTTGCCACTTCGGCCACCAGACCCGCTTCTGGAACCCCAAGATGGCCCCGTTCATCTTCGGCCATCGCAACAAGATCCACATCATCAACCTGGAAAAGACGCTGCCGATGTTCCAGGACGCGCTGAAGTATGTGCGTCAGCTGGCAGCGAATCGCGGCACCATCCTGTTCGTCGGCACCAAGCGCCAGTCGCGCGAGATCCTGGCCGAGGAAGCGGGCCGTGCCGGCATGCCCTACGTCGACGCCCGCTGGCTCGGCGGCATGCTGACCAACTTCAAGACGGTCAAGATCTCGATCAAGCGCCTGAAGGACATGGAAGCCGCCAAGGAAGCCGGCGCGCTGGACACCATGAGCAAGAAGGAAGCGCTGATGTTCGAGCGCGAGATGGAAAAGCTCGAGAAGTCGATCGGCGGCATCAAGGACATGGGCGGCATCCCTGACGCGATCTTCGTGGTCGACGTCGGCTACCACAAGATTGCCGTGACCGAAGCCAACAAGCTGGGCATTCCGGTGATCGGCGTGGTCGATACCAACCACTCGCCGGACGGCATCGACTATGTGATCCCGGGCAACGACGACTCGAGCAAGGCAGTCGCGCTGTACGTGCGCGGCGTCGCCGACGCGATCCTGGAAGGCCGCGCCAACGCGGTGCAGGACGTGGTCGAAGCGGTCCGCGGCAGCGACGACTTCGTCGAAGTCGAGGAAGCCTGAGGTCGGGCCCGCCTGCAGGCGGGACGGCCCGGACGGCCCTGACGGACCCGTGGCGCGCGGCGGCATCGCCGGCCGCGCGACCACCAGAAAAGGGGGCGACATGGTACGCCCCCTTTTTTGAATGCGCGCGGTTCGCGCGCGCCCGGCAACGGGCAGCAAGCAGCAAGCAGACAGGAATGATTGTCATCCGGCGTGGCTACGATCACGGCGGGTGAGTCTTTGAACACCACGCGGCCGGCCGCGGCGCGGGACTTCCAGGTCCGGCGGAACGGGGCGGGGCGTGAACCAATCAAGGAGTGACAAATGGCGGCAATTACCGCAAGCATGGTGGCTGAACTGCGCGCGAAGACCGACGCGCCGATGATGGAGTGCAAGAAGGCCCTGACCGAGGCCGACGGCGACCTGGCCAAGGCCGAGGAGCTGCTGCGCGTCAAGCTGGGCAACAAGGCCAGCAAGGCCGCTTCGCGCGTGACTGCCGAAGGCGTCGTCGCTGCCTTCATCGACGGCACCACCGGTGCGCTGGTCGAACTGAACTGCGAGACCGATTTCGTCTCGAAGAACGACGACTTCCTGGGCTTCTCGGCCAAGGTCGCCGAGCTGGTCGCCAAGCAGAACCCGGCCGACGTGGCCGCGCTGTCGGCGCTGCCGCTGGACGGCCAGACCGTCGACCAGGTCCGTGCGGCGCTGATCGGCAAGATCGGCGAGAACATGACGATCCGCCGTTTCGCTCGCTATGCCGGCGGCGGCAAGCTGGTCTCGTACCTGCACGGCACCCGTATCGGCGTGATGGTCGAGTTCGACGGCGATGAAGTCGCCGCCAAGGACGTCGCCATGCACATCGCCGCGATGAAGCCGGTGGCGCTGTCGTCGGCCGACGTGCCGGCCGATCTGATCGCCAAGGAGCGCAGCATCGCCGAGCAGAAGGCTGCAGAGTCGGGCAAGCCGGCCGAGATCACCGCCAAGATGGTGGAAGGCTCGGTGCAGAAGTACCTGAAGGAAGTCTCGCTGCTGAACCAGCCGTTCGTGAAGAACGACAAGCAGACCGTCGAGCAGATGCTCAAGGCCGCCAACACCACGGTCAAGGGCTTCACGCTGTACGTGGTCGGCGAGGGCATCGAGAAGCGCCAGGACGACTTCGCTGCCGAAGTGGCCGCGCAGGTCGCCGCCGCGCAGAAGGGCTGATATCCCGGGCGGGAGGCAGGCGCCGGTCTGGCGCCATGACGGCCCGCCGTATAATCCCGAGGGGCACCGCGAGGTGCCCCTCGGCACAAGAAGAGAGAACAATGGCGCGTGCCGCCCGAACGGCCGGCGCATGCGTCCAGCGCGTCGGTCTCGAAGCCGGCCGCGGAGCCCGTTTTCGCCGTCGCCCGTTTTGACTGGCATCGCCCCTTCGGGCCTGCCGACGCGCCCGGGCCACGGGGAAAGCCGGCTTGGTCCCGGCGGCATCCGCCCTCCGGGGCAAGGCCCAGATCGAAGACTCGAACCAGCCCGAGGGTGAATATGCCAGCCTACAAGCGCGTCCTTCTGAAACTGTCCGGTGAGGCCCTGATGGGCGACGATGCCTTCGGCATCAACCGGTCCACGATCGAAGGCATGGTCAATGATATTGCCGAGATCGTGAAGCTCGGCGTGCAGGTGGCAGTGGTGATCGGCGGCGGCAACATCTTCCGCGGCGTCGCCGGCGGCGCCGCCGGCATGGACCGCGCGACCGCCGACTACATGGGCATGCTGGCCACGATGATGAACGCGCTGGCGCTGCAGGACGCGATGCGGCACGCCAATATCGAGGGCCGGGTCCAATCGGCGCTGCGCATGGACCAGGTGGTGGAGCCCTATATCCGCCCCCGCGCGATCCGCCAGCTGGAAGAGGGCAAGGTGGTGATCTTCGCCGCCGGCACCGGCAACCCGTTCTTCACCACCGATACCGCGGCCGCGCTGCGCGGCTCCGAGATCGGCGCCGAGGTGGTGCTCAAGGCCACCAAGGTCGACGGCGTCTATACCGCAGATCCGAAGAAGGATCCCAGCGCCACGCGCTACACCACGATCAGCTTCGACGAGGCGATCTCCCGCAATCTGCAGGTGATGGACGCCACCGCCTTCGCGCTGTGCCGCGACCAGAAGCTGCCGATCAAGGTGTTCTCGATCGTCAAGCCGGGCGCGCTCAAGCGCGTGATCCTGGGCGAGGACGAGGGTACGCTGGTCCACGTTTGAGCCGCCGTGCGGGGCCGCCGCGAGGTGGCGCACGCAACGGCACAGAGTAGAATGATTCGTTTTCGGCCCCGCCCGCCGGGGTCATGGCAGCCAGTTTTCCGGAGGTTATGATGAGCGTCGCCGACATCAAGAAGAGCGCCGAGCAGAAGATGCAGAAGACCATCGAAGCGTTCAAGGCCGATCTGGCCAAGATCCGCACGGGTCGTGCCCACACCGGTCTGCTCGACCATGTCCAGGTCGAATACTACGGTTCGCCGGTGCCCATCAGCCAGGTCGCCAATATCGGCCTGGCCGATGCCCGCACCATCAGCGTGCAGCCGTGGGAAAAGAAGATGGTCGGCGCGGTCGAGAAGGCCATCCGCGACGCCGACCTGGGCCTGAACCCCGCCACCATGGGCGAGGTCATCCGCGTGCCGATGCCGCCGCTGACCGAGGAGCGCCGCAAGGAGCTGACCAAGGTCGTCAAGGGCGAGGGCGAGAGCGCCAAGGTGGCGGTGCGCAATCTGCGCCGCGACGCGAACGAACAGTTCAAGAAGCTGGTCAAGGACAAGAGCATCTCGGAAGACGACGAGCGTCGTGGCCAGGACGAGGTGCAGAAGCTGACCGACCGCTATGTCGCCGAGATCGACAAGCTGGTCGCCGAGAAGGACAAGGAGATCATGACGGTCTGAGCCGCGGCGCCGCTCGCCAGTCCCGCCGTGGGCTGGCGCGGCGACGCCGTCGGGGACCCGTCCACCACCATGCACATCAGTTCCACACTCGCCATCCCCGAAACCGGTTACGTACCGGCCCACGTCGCCATCATCATGGATGGCAACGGGCGCTGGGCCACGCAGCGGCATCTGCCGCGGGTCGCCGGCCATAGCCGCGGCCTGGATGCGGTACGTACCGTGGTGGAGGCGTGCGCGGTGCGAGGGGTCAAGTACCTGACGCTGTTCGCCTTCAGTTCCGAAAACTGGCGGCGGCCGGCCGACGAGGTCACCTTCCTGATGCGGCTGTTCATGATGTCGCTGCGGCGCGAGGTGGTGAAGATGCACGCCAACAATATCCGCCTGAAGGTGGTTGGCGATCTGAGCCGCTTCAGCCCGCGCATCCAGCAGCTGATCGCCGACGCCGAGCGCCGCACCGCGGGCAATACCGGCCTGACGGTGACCATCGCCGCCAATTACGGCGGCCGCTGGGACCTGCTGCAGGCGGTGCGCAAGATGCTGCTTCAGCAGCCGATGCTCGACCCCTCGACGATCGAGGAATCGACGCTGGCGCCGCACCTGGCGATGGCCTACGCGCCGGAGCCAGACCTGTTCATCCGCACCGGCGGGGAACAGCGCATCAGCAATTTCCTGCTGTGGCAGCTGGCCTATTCCGAGCTCTATTTCACCGACGTGTTCTGGCCCGACTTCGACGCGGCCGAACTGGACAAGGCGTTCGCCTCGTACCGGCAGCGCGAACGGCGTTTCGGCCGCACCAGCGCGCAGGTCGTGGCGCCGTCCGGGCTGTCCGGCACCGCCTGAGCGGGCCGGCCGCTCGCCATCGAACCAACCGGGACTCGCAGCGCATGCTTCTTACCCGTGTCATCACCGCCCTGTGCCTGTTGCTGCTGATCCTGCCGATCCTGTTCCTGGCGCCGCCCGCGGCGCTGGCCGGCCTGATGGCGGTGATCGTGGCGCTGGCCGCCTGGGAATTCGGCCGCCTGCTCGGCCTGCGCGGCGCGGGCCCGTGGATCTACGCGATCGCCTGCGTGGTCGCGATGATCGCCTGGCATGACCTGCCCGCGCGCGGCGCCATGCTGTGGCTGATGCAGGCCGCGGTGGTCGCCTGGGGCGTCGCCATCGTGCTGCTGGCCCGCGGCGTGCGCAAGGCCACGCCGGCCTTCGCGATCGTTGCCGGCCTGGTCGGCCTGGTGATCCTGCCCGCCTTCGGCCATGCCGCGATGCTGCTGCGCGGCCTCGGCGTGGGCGTGCTGCTGTCGGCCGCGGCGCTGGTCTGGGCCGCCGATATCGGCGCCTATTTCGTCGGCAAGACGATCGGCCGCCGCAAGCTGGCGCCGTCGATCAGCCCCGGCAAGTCGTGGGAGGGCGCGATCGGCGGCTGGCTGTTCGCGCTCGCCGTGGCGCTGTCGCTGGCGGCCACCCACGCCTTCGCGCCGACCTGGTTCGATCGTGTGGCCGACCGCAACGGCCTGCTGGTGGTGGCGCTGCTGACCACGCTGATGGTGATCGCCAGCGTGGTGGGCGACCTGTTCGAATCGCTGCTCAAGCGGCAGGTCGGCAAGAAGGACAGCAGCCGGCTGCTGCCCGGCCACGGCGGCGTGCTCGACCGCATCGACGCGCTGCTGCCGGTGCTGCCGCTGGCCGCGCTGCTGATCCTGTATCTCTGATTTTCCCCAGGCCTCTTTCATGCGTCGCATTACCGTCCTAGGCGCCACCGGCTCGATCGGCGACAGCACGCTGGACGTGATCCGGCGCCATCCCGAGCGCTACGCCGTGCATGCGCTGACCGCGCATCGCCAGATCGACAAGCTGGCCGAGCGCTGCGCCGAGTTCCGCCCGGCGCGGGCGGTGGTCGGCAGCGAGAGCGCGGCCGTCGAGCTGCGCGAGCGGCTGCGCGTAGCCGGCGTGGGCACCGAGGTGCTGCACGGCGACGCGGCGCTGGCCGAGGTCGCCGCCGATGGCGAGGCCGATACCGTGATGGCCGCCATCGTCGGCGCCGCCGGGCTGCGGCCGACGCTGGCCGCGGCGCGGGCCGGCAAGCGCGTGCTGCTGGCCAACAAGGAGGCGCTGGTGATGTCCGGCGCCATCTTCATGGACGCGGTGCGCGAGCACGGCGCGACGCTGCTGCCGATCGACAGCGAGCACAACGCGATCTTCCAGTGCCTGCCGTTCGACGATCCGCGCTATCGGGCCGGCGTCGCCCGCGTGGTGCTGACCGCCTCGGGCGGGCCGTTCCGCACGCGCGATCCGGCCTCGCTGCACGACATTTCCCCCGACGAGGCCTGCGCCCATCCGAACTGGGTGATGGGGCGCAAGATCTCGGTCGATTCGGCGACGATGATGAACAAGGGCCTCGAGGTGATCGAGGCCCACTGGCTGTTCGGCGCGCCGGCCGAGCGCATCGAGGTGCTGATCCACCCGCAGAGCATCGTCCATTCGATGGTCGCGTACGCCGACGGCTCGGTGCTGGCGCAGCTGGGCAACCCCGACATGCGCACGCCGATCGCCTATGGGCTGGCCTATCCCGAGCGCATCGACGCCGGCGTCTCGCCGCTGGACCTCGTCGCGGCCGGCACGCTGGCCTTCGAGACGCCGGACCTGCAGCGCTTCCCGTGCCTGGCGCTGGCCTTCGATGCGCTGCGCGCCGGCGGCGTGGCACCGGCGGTGCTGAACGCCGCCAACGAGATCGCGGTCGACAGCTTCCTGCAGGGCGCGATCCGCTTCACCGATATCGCCGGCGTGGTCGCGCGGGTGCTCGAGCAGGGGCCGCGCCATGCGGCCGATTCGCTCGACGCCGTGCTGCAGGCCGACCAGCAGGCCCGCGCGCTGGCCCGGACGCTGGTGCAGGCGGGCGGGCGGGCAAGTGCCGGCGCGAGGGCGGGTGCCAACGTCGGCACCAGCGCCGGCAACAACGTCGGCACCAGCGCCGGCGCCGCCACGCCGAGCTGAACCGGATCGCCGCCATGCAGACCATCCTTGCCTTCATCGTTGCGCTCGGCATCCTGATCTACGTGCACGAGATGGGCCACTACCTGGCCGCGCGCGCCTGCGGCGTCAAGGTGCTGCGTTTCTCGATCGGCTTCGGCCGTCCGCTGCTGCGCTGGGTCTCGCGCCATCGCGACCGCACCGAATGGACGCTGGCGGCGATTCCGCTGGGCGGCTACGTCAAGATGCTCGACGAGCGCGAACGCGATCCCGAGCGCGATCCTCCTTTCGATTCGGCCGATCTGCCGCGCGCCTTCAACCGGCAGCCGGTCGGCAAGCGCATCGCCATCGTCGCGGCCGGGCCGGTCGCCAATTTCCTGCTGGCGATCGTGCTGTATTTCACGCTGTTCGCCGGCGGCATGCAGGAGCCCGCGCCGGTGCTGGCCGCTCCGGTCGCCGGTACGGCCGCGGCGCAGGCGGGCGTGCGCGACGGCGACCGCGTGCTCGCGCTGAGCGCCAACGACGAGACCGAGACGGTGCGCTCGTGGAACGATCTGCGCATGGCCGTGATGGCGCAGGGCTTCGACGGTGCCGGCGCGGTGCTGCGCGTGCGCGGGGCCGACGGCGCCGAGCGCGACCTGACCATTGCGCGGCTGCCCAATACCGGCGGCGATCCGCAGCGCGATCCGCTGGCCACGCTGGGGCTCGCGCTCAAGGGCGGGCCGGTGACGATCAGGGAGGTATTGCCCGATTCGGCCGCCGAACGCGCGGGCCTGCGCGCCGGCGACCGCGTGCTGGCGTGGCAGGGCGAGCCGATCCGCCAGGCCGATCAGCTGATCCGCGCGGTGCGCGCGAATCCGGGCGCGCAGGCGACGCTGTCGATCGAACGCGAAGGCCGGACGCTGCAGGTGCCGGTCAAGGTCGACGCGGTGCCGGCCGAGGGCGAAGGGCCGGGCGAGGGCGGCAGCAAGGCCGCCACGGCCGGCAAGCTCGGCGCCGCGCTGACGCAGGCGGTGCAGATGGAGACCGTGCGCGATGCCCCGCTGCAGGCGCTGGTCCGTGCCGGACAGCAGGTGTGGGACACCAGCGTGCTGTCGCTGAAGCTGCTCGGCCGCATGCTGATCGGCCAGGCTTCGCTGCAGAACCTCAGCGGTCCGCTGACCGTCGCCGACTACGCGGGCAAGGCCGCGAACCTCGGCTGGCAACCGTTCGTCGGCTTCCTGGCGCTGGTCAGCGTCAGCCTCGGCGTATTGAATTTGTTACCCATTCCGGTATTGGACGGGGGGCATTTGCTGTATTATTGCGTTGAATTTTTGACTGGCAGGCCCGTTCCAGACCACTGGCAGGCTGTGCTGCAGAAGGTCGGCATTGCCTGCATCTTGCTCCTGACTTCGCTCGCCTTGTTCAACGACGTCAGCCGCCTGTTTCTCGCGCGCAGCTAGAATCCGGTGCGCAACGACGTAGCGGCGTGCTGTGGCACCGGCCACGGCGTACCGTTGCGGACCTCGTCGCGAGGCCGCCCGGCGAAGCATCAGAGCCCAATCCTGCATGGAATCAAAGAGGGGATCAAGATTGATCAGACATAAGCGCATCTCGCTTAGCATGCTGGCGAGTGCCATCATCGCGGCCTGGGCACCGGCGGGCTGGGCCGCGGATCCGTTTGTGGTCAGGGATATTCGGGTTGAAGGTCTGCAGCGGGTAGAACCCGGCACGGTCTTCGGCTATCTGCCAGTCAAGGTAGGCGAGACCTTCACCGACGACAAGGGCGCCGACGCGATCCGCGCGCTCTACAACACCGGCTTCTTCAAGGACGTGCAGATCCGCGCCGAGGATGGCGTGCTGGTCGTCCACGTCGAGGAACGCCCGGCCATCTCGCAGCTCGAGTTCGTCGGCATCAAGGAATTCGACAAGGACACGCTGCGCCGTTCGCTGCGGGCCGTCGGCGTGGCCGAGGCGCGCTACTACGACCGCGCGCTGATCGACAAGGCCGAGCAGGAACTGAAGCGCCAGTACGTCGCGCGCGGCTACTACGCGGCCGAGGTGCAGACCACGATCACGCCGGTGGACCGCAACCGCGTCTCCGTCGTGTTCAACGTCGACGAAGGCCCGATCGCCAAGATCCGGCAGATCAATATCGTCGGCAACAAGGCCTTCAAGGAAGGCACGCTGCGCGACGAGATGCAGCTGTCCACGCCGAACTGGCTGTCCTGGTACACCAAGAACGACCTGTACTCGAAGCAGAAGCTGACGGCCGACCTGGAGGCGCTGCGCTCGTTCTACCTGAACCGCGGCTATCTCGAGTTCGCGATCGAATCGACCCAGGTGTCGATCACGCCGGACAAGAAGGACATCTACCTGACGCTGAACATCAAGGAAGGCGACCAGTACAAGGTGTCCGACATCCGCCTCGCCGGCGAGCTGCTCGGCAAGCAGGAAGAAATGGAGAAGCTGCTGACCCTGAAGAAGGGCGACATCTTCTCGTCGGAAAAGCTGACGCAGAGCACCAAGGCCATCACCGACCTGATGGGCACCTACGGCTATGCGTTCACCACCATCAATCCGCAGCCGCAGATCGACCGCGAGAAGCGCGAGGTCGCGCTGACGCTGATGGTCGACCCGGGCCGCCGCGTCTACGTGCGCCGCGTCAACGTGGTCGGCAACAGCAAGACCCGCGACGAGGTGGTGCGCCGCGAGATGCGCCAGATGGAAAGCTCGTGGTTCGACAGCGAGAAGCTGACGCAATCGCAGGCCCGCATCAACCGCACCGGCTACTTCACCGACACCAACATCACCACCGAGGACGTGCCGGGCGCGCCCGATCAGGTCGATGTGAACGTCAACGTCACCGAGAAGCCGACCGGCCAGATCAGCCTGGGCATGGGCTTCTCGTCGACCGACAAGCTCGTGCTGCAGGCCGGCCTGCGCCAGGACAACGTGTTCGGTTCGGGTACCAGCCTGGGCCTGGACGTCAACACCGCGAAGTCGTTCCGCACGATTGCCCTGACGCAGTACGACCCGTATTTCACCGTCGACGGCATCAGCCGCTCCACCGACATCTACTACCGGACCTCGCGCCCGCTGTACTACATCGGCGACCAGGACTACCGGATCGTGTCGACCGGCGGCGGCTTCAAGTTCGGCGTGCCGTTCTCCGAGAACGACACGGTGTTCTTCGGCATCGGCTACGAGCGGACCGAGCTGACGGTGTCGAACAACACGCCGATCCAGTACCAGCGCTGGGTGCGCGAAAACGGCGACGTCACCAACAACTTCCCGTTCACGATCGGCTGGGCGCGCGATCGCCGCGACAGCGCGCTGATCCCGACCAAGGGTCCGTACACGCAGGCCAACCTCGAAGTCGGCCTGCCCGGCATCGGCGATACGCAGTACTACCGCGCCACGCTGCAGCAGCAGTACTACTATCCGCTGTCGAAGGCCTTCACGCTGGCGTTCAACGGCGAGATCGCCTACGGTCACGGCTATGCCGGCAAGGACTTCCCGGTCTTCAAGTACTTCTACGCCGGCGGTATCGGCTCGGTGCGCGGCTACCAGACCAGCACGCTGGGTCCGAAGGACCAGAACGGCAACCCGATCGGTGGCGCGTCGAAGGTGATCGGCAACGTCGAATTCATCTTCCCGCTGCCGGGCTCCGGCGTGGACCGCACGCTGCGGCTCTTTACGTTCTTTGATTTCGGTAACGTGTACCAGGAAGGCGAGGCGCCGCGCTTCAGCGATCTGCGGTATTCGACCGGCCTCGGCCTGTCGTGGCTGTCGCCGATCGGTCCGCTGAAGGTCAGCGTGGGCTTCCCGCTCAAGCGCGAAGAGGGCGACCGCACCCAGCGCTTCCAGTTCCAGATCGGTACCGCGTTCTGACAGAGGTCGATTCATGAAAAATACAACCCGCATCATCCAATCGTTTGCCGTCGCCGCCGCGGCGGCGGCCGCACTGGCGGTGGCCGCGCCCGCCGGCGCGCAGGAAACCCGCATCGCCGCCGTCAATTCCGAGCGCATCCTGCGCGATTCGCAGCCGGCCAAGCAGGCCCAGGTCAAGCTGGAGCAGGAGTTCTCCAAGCGCGACCGCGAGCTGCAGGACATGGCCCAGAAGATCAAGGGCATGGCCGACCGGCTCGACAAGGACACCGCCGTGCTGGCGGACGCAGACCGCCAGCGCCGCCAGCGCGAGCTGGCCGATCTGGACCGCGAATTCCAGCGCAAGCAGCGCGAGTTCCGCGAGGACCTGAACCAGCGCCGCAACGAGGAACTGGCGCAGGTGCTCGAGCGCGCCAACCGCGTGATCCGGCAACTGGCGGAGCAGCGCAAGTACGATCTGATCGTGCAGGAAGCCGTCTACGTCAATCCGCGCATCGACATCACCGACGATGTGATGAAGGCCCTGAACGCCGGCGGCAAGTAAGCCGTCCGCGTTCGTCGTTCCAGGAAGTACCGCGATGAAGACACCCACACTGGGTCAGCTCGCCACGGACACCGGCGCGCAAGTTGTGGGTGATCCCACGCTGGCCGTGCGCGGCCTCGCGCCGCTCGACCAGGCCGGGGAAGGGCAGCTGTCCTTCCTGTCCAATCCGCTGTATCTGCCGCAGGCGCTGACCTCGTCGGCCACCGCGGTGATCGTCTCGCCGGCCGACCTCGAGCGCATCCGCGAGCAGGGCCACGCCGACGGCCGCAACTGGCTGGTCGCGCGCAATCCCTACGTCTGCTTCGCCCGCATCGCGCAGCAGTTCGACCGCGCCGCCAACCACGACCCGCGCACCGGCATCGATCCGCGCGCCAGCGTCGCCGACGATGCGGTGGTCCCCGCCTCCTGCTATATCGGCCCCAATGTCGTGATCGAAGCCGGCGCCCGGCTCGGCGAGCGCGTGCGCGTGCTGGCCAACACCTATATCGGCGCGGGCGCGCAGATCGGCGACGACACGCTGCTGTACGCCAACGTATCGATCTATCACCGCTGCGTGGTCGGGCAACGCTGCATCGTCCACAGCGGCGCGGTGATCGGCGCCGATGGTTTCGGTTTTGCGCCGGACATCCGGCCGGACGGCGTCGAATACGTCAAGATTCCGCAGACCGGCCGCGCGGTGCTCGGCGACGATGTCGAGATCGGCGCCAACACCGCGGTCGACCGCGGCGCGATGGGCGACACCGTGATCGAGGAAGGCTGCAAGATCGACAACCAGGTCCAGATCGCGCATAACGTGCGCGTCGGCGCCCACACCGTGATCGCCGGCTGCGCGGCGGTGGCCGGCAGCACCCGGATCGGCCGCTTCTGCATGATCGGCGGCTCGGCCAATTTCGCCGGCCATCTGCAGATCGCCGATCGCACCACGGTATCAGGCGGGACCTCGATCACCAAATCGATCGCCAGGCCGGGCCAGCACTTCACCAGCGTGTTTCCCTTCCTGCCGCATGGCGACTGGGAGCGCAACGCCGCCATCGTGCGGGGGCTGTCCAAGCTGCGCGAGCGCGTGATGCAGCTGGAGAAGCGCCTGCGCGGGCAGGGCCCGGACGCCACGACAAAGAATACGGAAGAGAAATCATCATGACCGCCACCGACATCGACATCCGCCAGATCCTGAAGCTGTTGCCGCATCGCTACCCGATCCTGCTGGTGGACCGCGTGCTCGAGTTCGAGCCGCAGAAGCGCATCAAGACGCTGAAGAACGTCACCATCAACGAGCCGTACTTCCAGGGCCATTTCCCCGGCGCGCCAGTGATGCCGGGCGTGATGATCCTCGAAGCGCTGGCGCAGTCGGCCGGCCTGCTGACCTTCGGCGCCGACATGGAGCGCAAGGAAGGCTCGCTGTACTACTTCGTCGGCATCGACGGCGCCCGCTTCAAGCAGGTGGTCTATCCGGGCGACCAGCTGCATATGCATGTCTCGGTCGAACGCTATATCCGCGGCATCTGGAAATTCAAGGCCTACGCGACTGTCGAAGACAAGGTCGCCTGCGAGGCCGAACTGATGTGCACCGTCAAGCAGGCCGACGCCTGAAGACACGGCGCCAGGCGCCGTCTTGACGCGGCGTCCGCCACGGCGGACGCGCCGCCCACCCCAAGATCGATAGGACTTTCACGCATGACGCAAATCCATCCCACCGCCCTGGTCGACCCGAAGGCCGAACTGGCGGCCGACGTCAGCGTCGGACCGTTTTCCATCGTCGGTCCCCATGTGCGGATCGGCAGCGGTACCGTGATCGGTGCGCATACCACGATCGAAGGCCATACCACCGTCGGCGCGGACAACCGCATCGGGCCGTACGCCTCGGTCGGCGGCGCGCCGCAGGACATGAAGTACCGCGACGAGCCGACCCGGCTGGTGATCGGCGACCGCAACCGCATCCGCGAATTCACCACGATCCATACCGGCACGGTGCAGGACGAGGGCGTGACCAGCATCGGCAACGACAACTGGATCATGGCGTACGTGCATATCGCGCACGATTGCCGCGTCGGCAACCACACCGTGTTCTCGAGCAATGCGCAGATCGCCGGCCACGTGCAGGTCGGCGACTGGGCCATCCTCGGCGGCATGAGCGGGGTGCACCAGTTCGTGCGCATCGGCGACCATGCGATGCTGGGCGGCGCCTCGGCGCTGGTGCAGGACGTGCCGCCGTTCGTGATCGCGGCCAGCGACAAGAACGGCAACAAGGCCACGCCGCACGGCATCAACGTCGAAGGGCTGCGCCGCCGCGGTTTCGACGCCGGCCAGATCGCCGCGCTGCGCCAGGCCTACAAGCTGCTGTACAAGTCGGACCTAGGCTTCGACCAGGCCCAGGCCGAGATCGGCCAGATGCTGGCTCAGGCCGATGCGAGCACCGCCGTGCCGCTGCGCGCCTTCCTCGACTTCATCGCCGCGACCAAGCGCGGCATCGTGCGCTGAAGCCCGGCGTCGCCATGGCCGACGCGAAAATGCAGCCGATTCCGGTATTCGAATCCCAGGCCGCCGCGGCCCCGTCGGCGCTGTCCGACTTGCGTGGCGAGATTGCGATGGTGGCCGGCGAGGCCTCGGGCGACCTGCTTGCCTCGCTGCTGTTGTCGGGGCTGCGGGCCCGGCTCGGCGACGCGGTGTCCTACTCGGGCATCGGCGGCGCGCGCATGATGTCGCAGGGCTTCGTCTCCCATTGGCCGATGGAGACCCTCTCGGTCAACGGCTATGTCGAGGTGCTGGGCTCGCTGCGCGAGATTCTCGCCACGCGGCGCGCGATCCGCGACAGGCTGCTGGCCGATCCGCCGCTGTGCTTCATCGGCGTCGACGCGCCCGACTTCAATTTCGGCCTGGAGGTGCCGCTGCGCCGCGCCGGCATTCCGGTCGTGCACTTCGTCAGCCCGTCGATCTGGGCCTGGCGGGGCGGGCGCATCCGCACCATCGCGAAAGCCGTCGACCATATCCTCTGCCTGTTCCCGTTCGAGCCCGAGATCTACGCCAAGGCCGGCATCGCCGCGACCTATGTCGGCCATCCGCTGGCCGACGTGATTCCGATGGTGCCCGACGTCGACGGCGCGCGCGCCAGGCTGGGCCTGCTGCCCGGGCGCCGCGTGGTAGCGGTGCTGCCGGGAAGCCGGCAGTCCGAGGTCCGGCACCTGGGCGCGACGTTCTTCGCCGCGATGGCGCAGATGCGGCAGATGGACAACGCGCTGGCCTTCGTGGTGCCGGCGGCCAATGCGTCGCTGCGGGCCGTGATCGAGTCGCACGCCAGCGAATATCCCGAACTCGATGTCACCATCGTCGACGGCCAGTCGCACCTGGCGATGGAGGCGGCCGACGTGGTGCTGCTCGCCAGCGGCACCGCGACGCTGGAGGCGGCGCTGTACAAGAAGCCGATGGTGATTTCGTACAAGGTGCCCTGGCTGACCGCGCAGATCATGAAGCGGCAGGGCTATTTGCCCTATGTCGGCCTGCCGAATATCCTGTCGGGACGCTTCGTCGTTCCAGAGCTGCTGCAGGACGACGCCACGCCCGAGGCGCTGGCGCGCGAGACGCTGCTGCAGCTGAACGACCAGGACAACACCGCCTTCCTGTACGAGCACTTTACGCAGATGCACCAGACCCTGCGCCGCAATACCGCCGATATCGCCGCCGACGTGGTGGTCGATCTGCTGCGCAGCCGGAGGGCCGGCTGATGGCGCGGCTGCCTGCGCGCAATCCCGGCACCGGTGCCGCCGCCGGAACGGCCACTGGCGCCGCGAAGGCCGGCAAGACCGGCGCGAAGACCAGGGCCGCCACGGCCGCGAAGGCAACGAGGCCCGGCAAGGCCGCCAAGGCCGCCGCCGCCGAAGCGCAGCTGGGCCTGTCGCTGTCGCCCGCCGCGGCGATGGCGCAGCGGCTGTGCGGCGTCGACGAGGCCGGGCGCGGGCCGCTGGCCGGTCCGGTGTTTGCCGCCGCGGTGGTGCTCGATCCGGCCCGGCCGATCGAGGGCCTGGCCGACTCCAAGATCCTGACCGCGGCCCGGCGCGAGGCGCTGTTCGACGAGATCCGCTCGCGCGCGATGGCCTGGCATATCGCCTTTGCCACGGTCGAGGAGATCGACACGCTGAACATCCTGCACGCGACGATGCTGGCGATGCAGCGCGCGGTCCACGGCCTGGCCGCCTGCGGCATCTCGCCGGACCTGGTGCAGGTCGACGGCAACCGCTGCCCGCACGTGCCGTATCCGGTCGAGGCGGTCATCAAGGGCGATGCCACCGTGCAGGCGATCTCGGCGGCATCGATCCTTGCCAAGGTCGCGCGCGATCGCGAACTGGTCGCGCTGCACGCGCAATATCCCGAATACGGCTTCGACAGCCACGTCGGCTACGGCACGCCGCAGCATCTGCTGGCGCTGGCCCGCTTCGGCGCCACGCCGCATCACCGCCGCTCGTTCGCGCCCGTGCGCGAGGCGCTGCTGCGCGGGCCGCTGGGTGCCGACGCCATGCTGCCGATCGGCGAGCTGGATGCGGCGGCCGCGGGACTGCGGCCTTCGCCGGACGAACTGGCCGAGACCATCGATGCCTTCGACGCCCTCGATGCGATGGAAGCGATCGACGACGCCATCGGCGCGGCCGTCAGCCCCGGGCCGGCGCTGTCCTGAGCCGCTGCGGCATAACTTGGTGGCATAACCCCTGCGGCATAACGCTGCGGCATAACGTAGAACCACGTGGATTAACGTGAAGCACGTCAGCTCGCGCGACAACGCGCTGTTCAAGCATCTGAAGGCCCTGACCGGCTCGACCCATCAGCGGCGCAAGGCCGGCCAGTCGGTACTGGACGGCGTGCATCTGGCCGACGCCTATCTGGCCGCGCTCGGCCAGCCGGTCAGCTGCGTGGTGTCCGAGCGCCATCTCGATCATCCCGAGGTCGCCGCGCTGCTGGCCCGCATCGACGAGCAGCGTGTCGTGGTGCTGGCGGACGCGCTGTTCGCGCAGATCACCGGCGTGGTCAACGGCATCGACCTGATGCTGGTGATCGATACCCCGGCGGGCCATCTGCCCACGCGCATCGACACCGACTGCATCGTGCTGGACGGCGTGCAGGATGCCGGCAACGTCGGCTCGATCCTGCGCAGCGCCGCGGCGGCCGGCATCCAGCATGCGTTCCTCGGTACCGGCTGCGCCTTCGCGTGGTCGACGAAGACGCTGCGCGCGGCGATGGGCGCCAACTTCCACCTGAATATCGTCGAGCACTGCACGGTCGAGATGCTGGCGCCGCGGCTCGCGGTGCCGCTGCTGGCGACCTCGTCGCACGCGGATGCGGCGCTGTTCGATACGGACCTGCGCGGGCCGGTCGGCTGGGTGGTCGGCAACGAAGGGGCGGGGGTCAGCGCGCAATGGATGGCGCTGGTGCAGCGCACGGTCGGGATTCCGCAGCCCGGCGGGCTCGAATCGCTGAACGTCGCCGCGGCTACCGCGGTGTGCCTGTTCGAGGCGGTGCGGCAGCGGCAGGGGTAGGGCGCTCGTCGGCGTCGACACTCGGCTGCTCCCCTCTACCGCAGGGGCGGGAGAGGGAGGCAACCCAATGGCCGATCAATAATTGTCCCGATCGACCTTGATCTCCTGCAGGATCGTGGTGGCGATTTCCTCGATCGACTTGTGCGTCGACGACAGCCATTTGATCCCCTCGCGGCGCATCATGATCTCGGCTTCGTTGACCTCATAGCGGCAATTTTCCAGCGAGGCGTATTTGCTGCCGGGACGGCGCTCATTGCGGATTTCCGACAGCCGCTGCGGGTCGATCGACAGGCCGAAGATTTTTGGCTTGAAATCGTACAGCGCGGACGGCAGCTTGCCGCGTTCGAAATCGTCGGGGATCAGCGGGTAATTGGCCGCCTTCAGGCCATATTGCATCGCCAGATACAGGCTGGTCGGGGTCTTGCCGCTGCGCGAGACACCCACCAGGATCACGTCGGCCTCGGCCAGATTCTTGTGCGACTGGCCGTCGTCGTGGGCCAGCGAGAAATTGATGGCCTCGATCCGGTTCTTGTACGCCTCGGTATCGGCATTCTGGTGAAAGCGCCCGATCGCATGGGTCGATTTCAGGCCCAATTCCTTTTCGAGCGGCTCGATAAAGGTCTGGAACATGTCCAGAATCATGCCCTTGGCGCGGCGCAGCGCCTTGTTCGACTCGGCATTGACCAGCGTGGTGAAGACGATCGGCGGAACGCCTTCGGCATGGAAGGCCTCGTTGATCTTGCCGACCGCCATATGCGCCTTTTCCGGCGTATCGATAAAGGGCATTCGCACCTTGCGAAAGCGCATCTCGAACTGGGCCAGGATCGAATGACTGAAAGTTTCGGCGGTGATCCCGGTGCCGTCCGAGACGATAAATACGGTGCGGACGGCGGGCTTGTCGGCGCGCGGCGCGGCGGGGGAATCCATGTCTGAACAATTATTTGGGGCCTGCCGCACGCGAAAGTGCGGTGCGGCACGGTAGAATAGCGGCGATCTTTTCGCTAAGCAATTGCACGGCGCGCCACGCGCGGGACGATTCGAAGCGGGATTGTCGACAAAATGGCTCGACAGCATTCCGCCGATTCCATCGACCCGATCCGCCGCGAAGGGCGCGATGACCGCAATGACCGCAATGAGCGCGATGGCAGACCGGATGTCTCGATCGATATCGAAGCCACGGTCCCCCGTGCCCCGGATTGTTTAGCAAAGCGATCCGCCCGGTAGCAGAACTCCAACCACATTCCGGCGTGAGCGACAGGTTTCCTACTTTGTTTTGAGGCATTTATGACCAACCTGGCAAATGACGGCGCCTACGTGCTGCCGTTCGAGCAGTTGCGCATGGCGGATGTGGAAGTGGTGGGGGGCAAGAATTCGTCGCTCGGCGAAATGATCTCCCAGCTGGCAGGCGCCGGCGTGCGCGTGCCCGGCGGCTTCGCCACCACCGCGCTGGCCTTCCGCGACTTCCTGGCCCACAACAACCTGACCCAACGCATCTCCGATCGCCTGAAGGCGCTCGACGTCGACGACGTCAAGGCGCTGGCCGAGGCCGGTGCCGAGATCCGCAACTGGGTCGCCACCGCACCGTTCCAGCCGCGCCTGGAACAGGAAATCCGCGAGCACTACGCGCGCGTCGCGGAGCGCGAGGGCGCCGAAGCGTCGTTCGCGGTGCGCTCGTCGGCGACCGCCGAGGACCTGCCCGACGCCTCGTTCGCCGGCCAGCAGGAGTCCTACCTGAACGTCAGCGGCATCGACGACGTGCTCGACAAGATCAAGCACGTGTTTGCCTCGCTGTACAACGACCGCGCGATCTCCTACCGCGTGCACAAAGGCTTCGCCCATGACGTGGTGGCGCTGTCGGCCGGCGTGCAGCGCATGGTCCGTTCGGATCTGGCCGCGTCGGGCGTGATGTTCACCATCGACACCGAATCGGGCTTCCCCGACGTGGTCTTCATCACCTCCAGCTACGGCCTGGGCGAAACGGTGGTGCAGGGCGCGGTCAATCCGGACGAGTTCTACGTCTTCAAGCCGACGCTGCAGGCCGGCAAGTACCCGATCATCCGCCGCTCGATCGGCTCGAAGCTGATCAAGATGGAATTCACCGCGCCGGGCGAAGCCGGCCGCGTCAAGACCGTCGACGTGCCGAGCGAACTGCGCAACCGCTACTCGATCACCGACGAGGACGTCTGCGAGCTGGCGCGCTACGCGATGACCATCGAGAAGCATTACGGCCGCCCGATGGACATCGAGTGGGGCAAGGACGGCAAGGACGGCAAGATCTACATCCTGCAGGCGCGTCCCGAGACCGTGAAGAGCCAGTCGGCCGGCAAGGCCGAGCAGCGCTTCAAGCTCAAGGGCACCTCGGCGGTGCTGGCCACCGGCCGCGCCATCGGCCAGAAGATCGGCACGGGTCCGGTCCGCGTGATCAACGACCCCAGCGAGATGGAGCGCGTGCAGCCTGGCGACGTGCTGGTTGCCGACATGACCGACCCGAACTGGGAACCGGTGATGAAGCGCGCTTCGGCCATCGTGACGAACCGCGGCGGCCGCACCTGCCACGCCGCGATCATCGCGCGCGAGCTGGGTGTGCCCGCCGTGGTCGGCTGCGGCGACGCCACCGATGTGCTGAAGGACGGCACGCTGGTCACCGTCTCGTGCGCCGAGGGCGACGAGGGCCGCATCTACGATGGCCTGCTCGAGACGGAGGTCACCGAGGTGCAGCGCGGCGAGATGCCGGAGCTCGACGTCAAGATCATGATGAACGTCGGCAATCCGCAGCTGGCCTTCGACTTCGCGCAGATCCCGAACAGCGGCGTGGGCCTGGCCCGCCTCGAATTCATCATCAACAATAACATCGGCGTCCACCCGAAGGCCATCCTCGACTATCCGCAGGTCGACTCCGACCTGAAGAAGGCCGTCGAGAGCGTGGCCCGCGGCCATGCCAGCCCGCGCGCCTTCTACATCGACAAGCTGGCCGAAGGCATCGCCACCATCGGCGCCGCCTTCTATCCGAAGCCGGTGATCGTGCGCCTGTCGGACTTCAAGTCCAATGAGTACAAGAAGCTGATCGGCGGCTCGCGCTACGAGCCGGACGAGGAAAACCCGATGCTGGGCTTCCGCGGCGCCTCGCGCTATATCGCCGAGGACTTCGCCGAGGCGTTCGAGATGGAATGCAAGGCCATGAAGCGCGTGCGCGACGAAATGGGCCTGACCAACGTCGAGATCATGGTGCCGTTCGTGCGCACGCTGGGCCAGGCCGAGAAGGTCGTCGACCTGCTTGCCAAGCACGGCCTGAAGCGCGGCGAGAACGGCCTGCGCGTGATCATGATGTGCGAGGTGCCGTCCAACGCGATCCTGGCCGAGGAGTTCCTGCAGTACTTCGACGGCTTCTCGATCGGCTCGAACGACCTGACGCAGCTGACGCTGGGCCTGGACCGCGATTCGGGCATGGAGCTGCTGGCCAAGGACTTCGACGAGCGCGATCCCGCGGTGCGTTTCATGCTGTCGCGCGCGATCTCGACCGCGCTTCGGCTGAACAAGTATGTCGGCATCTGCGGCCAGGGCCCGTCCGACCATCCGGACTTCGCCGCCTGGCTGGCCAAGGAAGGCATCAAGTCGATCTCGCTGAATCCTGATTCGGTGATCGACACGTGGCGGCAGCTGGCGTCGTAAATTCGATCGACAACGCCAGTCAACGGCACCGTCAGCCGCACCCTACCTCGGTCGGGTGCGGCCATGCCCCCGCAGGCGCCACGGCGCCGCGGGGGTTTTTCGCTTTGGCAGGGCGCGCCCGCGGTCGATGCACATGGGGCCGCGCCCGGCATCAGAACAAGAACAGCAACAACGATATCGAGGGGTGAATCGCCATGGCGGACTACCACATCTGGTTCGGCCTTGCGGTCCTGCTGGTCATTGCGGAACTGGCCAGCCTGACGCTGTATCTGCTGATGGTCGCGCTGGCGGCCGTGGCCGCGGGCATCGCGGCGCTGTCGGGGCTCGGCGTCGCGGCGCAGTTCGGCGTCGCGGCGGTGGTCGCGCTGGTCGGCTTCGCGGCGCTGCGGCGCTCGCGCTTTGGCCGCGCGCGGCGCGGGGCGGCCGCCACCGATCCGAACGTCAATCTCGATATCGGCCAGGAGCTCGATGTACCTGCGTGGGGCGCCGATCGGCGTGCCCGGGTGCCGTATCGCGGCGCGCAGTGGCAGGTCGAGCTGGGCGCGCCCGGCGAGGCCCTGCCGGGCCGCTATCGCATCGTCGAGGTCCGCGGTAATACGCTGGTCGTGGTGCCGCGCTAGGCTGCCGCGGGGCAGCACCGCCTTCGTTTTCCCTTCAAGCAACCGATGGAGTCCCCATGCTAGACGTCGCCGGCAGCGTGCTGCCTCTCCTGGTCCTGATTGCCGTGATCGTGCTGCTCGCGCAGAGCTTCAAGATCGTGCCACAGCAGCACGCCTGGGTGCTCGAGCGCCTGGGCAAATATCGCGCGACGCTGACGCCCGGGCTCAACGTGGTGCTGCCGTTCATCGATCGCGTCGCCTACAAGCACATCCTGAAGGAAATCCCGCTCGACGTGCCCAGCCAGGTCTGCATCACCAAGGACAACACGCAGCTGCAGGTCGACGGCGTGCTGTACTTCCAGGTCACCGACCCGATGAAGGCGTCCTACGGCTCGAGCAACTTCGTCGTCGCGATCACGCAGCTGGCGCAGACCACGCTGCGCTCGGTGATCGGCAAGATGGAACTCGACAAGACCTTCGAGGAGCGCGAGTTCATCAACCACAGCATCGTCAATGCGCTGGACGAGGCGGCCTCGAACTGGGGCGTCAAGGTGCTGCGCTACGAGATCAAGGACCTGACGCCGCCGAAGGAGATCCTGCATGCGATGCAGGCGCAGATCACGGCGGAGCGTGAGAAGCGGGCGCTGATCGCGGCCTCGGAGGGGCGCCGGCAGGAGCAGATCAACCTGGCTTCGGGCGCGCGCGAGGCGGCGATCCAGCAGTCGGAGGGCGAACGCCAGGCGGCGATCAACCAGGCGCAGGGCGAGGCCGCGGCGATCCTGGCGGTGGCCGAGGCCAATGCGCAGGCGATCGAGAAGATCGGCCGCGCGATTCGCGCGGAGGGCGGCGTCGAGGCGGTGAACCTGAAGGTCGCCGAGGAATATGTGAGCGCCTTCGCCAATCTGGCCAAGACCGGCAATACGCTGATCGTGCCGGGCAACCTGGGCGAAATGAGTTCGATGGTGGCGTCGGCGCTGCAGATCGTCAAAAGCCAGAAGAACGCGGGCTAGCCGATTCAGCGACAAGCCAGGCTAGCCCGGCAGGGCGGAGGAGAGGACCCGCGGCGGGACTTATTCCTTGCCGCCGCTCTTGATGATCCGCGCCTTCTCGCGCTGCCAGTCGCGGTCCTTCTCGGTCTCGCGCTTGTCGAACAGCTTCTTGCCCTTGGCCAGGCCGATCTCGCATTTGACGCGGCCGCGCGTGTAATGAAGGTTCAGCGGCACCAGCGTATAGCCGCGCTGCTCGACCTTGCCGATCAGCTTGCGGATCTCGTCGGCCTTGAGCAGCAGCTTGCGGGTGCGCACCGGATCGGGCTTGACGTGCGTGGAGGCGCTCTGCAGCGGGCTGATATGCGCGCCGATCAGGAACAGCTCGGCGTCGCGCACCACCACATAGCCTTCCTTGATCTGCACGCGCCCGGCGCGGATCGCCTTGACCTCCCAGCCTTCGAGCACGATGCCGGCTTCGTATCGCTCCTCGATGAAATAGTCGAAGAAGGCCTTCTTGTTGTCTGCGATGGTCATGCGTGGTGGTGGATGGTAGGGTGCGGCGGCGCCGTGCTGCGGGGCCCCGCCGGTTTGGCGGACGCCGGTGGCGGCCGCTGGTACGATGATTGGCGCCGCGGCCGATGGCGGCGTCCCGGCCGGAGTGTGCGCCAGGGCAGGCGCGCGTCGGCTAAAATCCGGATTCTAGCAAACAGACCGGCCCCGGTTGTCGCCCGTGGACAGCCATCGGCCCAGAACCGTCAACTCATGGCAGACGTCCATAAAACCGTGCTGCTCGGTTATTCGGCCGAGCGAATGTACGACCTGGTCACGCGCGTCGAGGACTATCCCAAGTTCCTGCCCTGGTGCGGCGGCGTGGAAGTGTTCGAGCAGACCGAGTCGTTGCTCGACGCCAAGCTGCATATCCATTTCAACGGCATCAAGCAGTATTTCCATACCCGCAATACGCAGCATCGGCCGACCCGCATCGACATGAATTTCGCCGATGGTCCGTTCAAGACCTTCAACGGCTACTGGAATTTCATTCCGCTGCGCGAGGACGCCTGCAAGATCGAATTCCATCTGCATTACGAGTTCTCCAGCATCATCCTCGAGAAGATCATCGGGCCGGTGTTCAGCATGATTGCGAATACCTTCGTCGACGCCTTCGTCAAGCGCGCGGAGGTGGTCTATGGCAATAGCTGAGCCGGGCGGGGCGACCGTCCGCGTGGCGGTCTGCCATGCGAAGCCGGACGCAGTGTTCATGAAGGAGATCGAACTGCCCGCCGGCAGCACGATCGCTGCTGCGATCGAGGCCAGCGGCGTGCTGGCGGCCCATCCGGACCTCGATCCGGCGACACTGCGCGTCGGCATCTTCGGCAAGCTCAAGACGCTGGAAACGGCGGTGCGCGAGGGCGATCGCATCGAGCTCTACCGGCCGCTGGTGGCCGATCCCAAGACGGCGCGACGGCGCCGCGTGCAGAAGGCGCGCGAGGCCGGCACGCGGGAAGGGCAGAAGTGGATGCGCGGCGGCGGCGACAGCGAGGCGGTGGGGCGCTGAGCCGTCGGCACGCGAGGGCGAAAAGCCGCCCCAAGCCAGCCCAATCCGGTCGGTCCCAATCCGGTCGGTCCTGACCCGGCCCTAAGCGATCCATTTGCCGGCCTGGCCCGATTCGGCGGTTTCGCCGGCTTCGGCGCTTGCCGGCTCACCGGCACCCGGTGCCGGCCCCGCGGCCTTGTCCCCCGCATGCAGCCGCACCGACCACGCCACGCCGATCATCAGCAGCACGATCGCCGCCAGCTCCAGCGGCCGCGGCCAGCGCTGCTCGTACAGGAAGCCGTAGGCCAGCGCGAACAGCGTCTCGAACACGATCATCTGGCCCGACAGCGTCAGCGGCAGCCGCCGGCTGGCGATATTCCACAGGTTGTTGCCGATCAGCGAGGCGCCCAGCGCCACCGCCGCATTGACCCACCAGAACCATTGCCAGTCGCGCCCGCTGCCCGGGGCGGTCAGCACGTCGCGGAACAGCAGCCAGCCGACCAGCGCCAGCAGCGCCGACACGATGCCGGTCGACAGCCCGTACAGCGCCGACCATTCGTTGCCGCTGTATTGCGGATTGCGCTGCAGGTAGCGGGCATTGTCGACGGCGTAGAGCGTCCAGCAGACCAGCGCGCCGGCGGCGCAGACCACGCCGGCCAGCTTCTGCCACACCGGTCGCGCCGCCTCGGCGGCCGCCGCGCCGTGGGCGCCGTGTCCGCCGCCGCCGAACAGGTCCAGGTTGATGCAGGCAATGCCGACCGCGACCACCAGCAGCGGCAGCAGCAGCCGCGACAGCGGCACCGCGCCGTGGTCGCGCCGGCCCATCACGGTGACGGAGATCGGCAGGATGCCGATGATCAGCGAGGTCGGACCGACCCCGGCCAGCTGCACGCCGAAAGCCAGCAGCACGTAGTAGAGCAGGTTGCCGGTGAAGGCCTGGCGCAGCAGGGCGATGCAGTCGGCGCGGGTCAGCTTGCGGGCGATGCGGCGCATCAGCGGCGCCGCCGCCACCGCGGCCACCAGCCCGTAGGCCAGGTAGCGGCCGATCGCCAGTTCCCACGGCGAAAACACCGGCAGCAGTTTCGGCGCGATGAACACCATGCCCCAGAACGCGCCGGCCAGCAGGCCGCACAGTACGCCGATTCCCATCCGTTTTGCCGCGCTGGACGCGCCTCCGCTCAGAAAAGCCTCAAAGCATAGCATTGGCCCGGCAGTTTCCGCGCACGCGGACGTCATGCAAAGGGCGGTTCCTGTATAATTCGATTTTGCGCCTAGAGGAATCGCTATGCGTCTTGTCCAGAAAGCACTCACGTTCGATGATGTGCTGCTCGTGCCGGCCTACTCGGCCGTCCTCCCCCGGGATGTCTCCCTCCGCACCCGCCTGACCCGCTCGATCGAATTGAACATTCCGCTGGTTTCCGCCGCCATGGATACCGTGACGGAAGCGCGCCTTGCGATCGCCATGGCGCAGGCGGGCGGCATCGGCATCGTTCACAAGAACCTGAAGCCGGCCGACCAGGCCCGGGAAGTCGCGCGGGTCAAGCGCTTCGAATCGGGCGTGCTGCGTGATCCGATCACCATTTCGCCGGACATGAAGATCCGCGACGTGATCGCGCTGTCGCAGCAGCACGGCATTTCGGGCTTCCCGGTGCTGGAAGGCAAGACCGTGGTCGGCATCATCACCAACCGCGACCTGCGCTTCGAGGAAGAACTCGACGCCCCGGTGCGCGCCAAGATGACCCCCCGCGAGAAGCTGGTCACGGTGGCCGAGGGTGCCAGCCTGGACGAGGCCAAGCGCCTGATGAACCGGCACCGCCTGGAGCGCGTGCTGGTCGTCGACGACGCCTTCCAGCTGCGCGGCCTGATCACCGTCAAGGACATCCAGAAGGCGGTCGAGCACCCGCTGGCGAGCAAGGACGACCATGGCCAGTTGCGCGTCGGCGCGGCGGTCGGCGTCGGCCCGGACAACGACGAGCGTGTCGAACTGCTGGTCAAGGCCGGCGTCGACGTGATCGTGGTCGACACCGCCCACGGCCATAGCCAGGGCGTGCTGAACCGGGTCCGCTGGGTCAAGGACAACTTCCCCCACGTGCAGGTGATCGGCGGCAATATTGCCACCGGCGAGGCCGCCCGCGCGCTGGTCGAGCATGGCGCCGACGGCGTCAAGGTCGGCATCGGCCCGGGCTCGATCTGCACCACGCGTATCGTCGCCGGCGTCGGCGTGCCGCAGATCACCGCGGTGTCGAACGTGGCCGAGGCGCTGGCCGGTACCGGCGTGCCGCTGGTGGCCGATGGCGGCGTCCGCTACTCGGGCGATATCGCCAAGGCGCTGGCAGCAGGTGCGCATACCGTGATGATGGGCGGCATGTTCTCGGGCACCGAGGAAGCCCCGGGCGAAGTGTTCCTGTACCAGGGCCGCTCGTTCAAGAGCTACCGCGGGATGGGGTCGGTCGGCGCGATGAAGGACGGTGCGGCCGATCGCTACTTCCAGGAAGACAACACCGCCAACGTCGACAAGCTGGTCCCCGAAGGGATCGAAGGCCGCGTGCCCTACAAGGGCTCGGTGATGGCCATCATCCACCAGCTGACCGGCGGCGTGCGCGCCTCGATGGGTTATTGCGGCAGCAGCTCGATCGCCGAATGGCACGAGAATGCGCAGTTCGTGCAGATCACCGCGGCCGGCATGCGCGAGTCGCATGTCCACGACGTGCAGATCACCAAGGAAGCACCGAACTACCATATCGACTGACGTCAGCGACTGACCGGCGAACGCCGCGCCATTCGCGATGCCAGTGATGCGCGGCTGCACGGCCTGAAGGCGGTGCAGCCGCGCGTCATATCCGGGCCGCGCATTGCACGCGTAACACGCGGGCCGGCCGGCGATGCTGACCGGCCCGCTGGTTTTTCGCGGTTTCAGTTGTCGGTCCGCCAAATTGTTGGTCCGCTCGTCAGTCGGGAATCAGTCGGGAATCAGTCGGAATCAATCGACGTCAGTCCGCCAAGGAGAATCGATGAAGGTCCTGCTCCGCGCCGTGTTGTTCTTCGATGCCCTGTTCGACCTCGCGCTCGGCGCCGTGCTGCTGCTCGCGCCGTTCGCCACCTTCTATGCCGCGTTGCAACTGCCGCAGCCGCAGCCGGCGCTGTACGGCCAGCTGCTCGGCATGGCGCTGCTCGGCTTCGCCTGGCTGCTGGCCCAGGCGGCGTTCCGCGGCCAGCTGACGGTTCCGGTCGCACGCATGGCCGGGCCGGTCAATCTGGCCAGCGCGGTGCTGATCGCGGCCTGGCTGCTCTTCTTCGATCTGCCGGTGCAGGGCGCCGGCCGGATCTGGCTCGGACTGCTGGCCGCGATGCTGGCCTTCTTCGCGCTGGTGCAGATTACGCTGGCCAAGCGCATCCGCAATCGCGAGCGCGAGGAACTGCTGCGCCGCGAGGCCGAACTGGCGGCGGCCAACCGTCCCGCGGCCGCCGCCCCGACCATTCATCCAACCCCATCCCCCGAAGTCCGGCGCGAGCCGGTCATCACGCCGCCGCCCGGCTACGGTCCCGGCACCGAAGTGGTGACCGATGTCGAACCGGTCGACACGTCAATCGCTCCCCATCATGCACGACAAAATCCTCATCCTTGATTTCGGCTCGCAAGTTACGCAGCTGATCGCGCGACGCGTCCGCGAGGCGCACGTCTATTGCGAGATCCATCCGAACGACGTGTCGGACGAATTCGTGCGCGAGTTCGCGCCGAAGGGCATCATCCTGTCGGGCAGCCACGCCAGCACCTATGAGGACCATCAGCTGCGCGCGCCGCAGGCGGTGTGGGACCTGGGCGTGCCGGTGCTGGGCATCTGCTACGGCATGCAGACCATGGCCGTGCAGCTGGGCGGCAAGGTCGAGTGGAGCGATACCCGCGAATTCGGCTACGCCGAGGTCCGCGCGCACGGCCATACCGAGCTGCTGAAGGACGTGCAGGACTTCGTCACGCCGGAAGGCCACGGCATGCTGAAGGTCTGGATGAGCCACGGCGACAAGGTTACCGAACTGCCGCCGGGCTTCAAGCTGATGGCGTCGACGCCGAGCTGCCCGATCGCCGGCATGGCCGACGAAGCGCGCGGCTACTACGCCGTGCAGTTCCACCCCGAGGTCACGCACACGGTCAAGGGTCGCGAAATGCTGGAGCGTTTCGTGCTGAAGATCGCCGGTGCCAGCCCCGACTGGGTCATGCGCGACCATATCGCCGAGGCGGTGGCCAGGATCCGCGAGCAGGTCGGCGACGAGGAGGTGATCCTCGGCCTGTCCGGCGGCGTCGATTCGTCGGTGGCTGCGGCGCTGATCCATCGCGCGATCGGCGACCAGCTGACCTGCGTGTTCGTCGACCACGGCCTGCTGCGCCAGGACGAGGGCAAGCTGGTGATGGAGATGTTCGCCGGCCGCCTGCACGCCAAGGTCGTGCACATCGACGCCTCGGAACAGTTCCTCGGCCACCTCGCCGGTGTCACCGATCCCGAGCAGAAGCGCAAGATCATCGGCCGCGAATTCGTCGAAGTGTTCCAGGCCGAGGCGAAGAAGCTGACCCGTGCCAAGTGGCTGGCCCAGGGCACCATCTATCCGGACGTGGTGGAGTCAGGCGGCACCAAGACCAAGAAGCAGACCACGATCAAGAGCCACCACAACGTCGGCGGCCTGCCGGAGACGCTGGGCCTGAAGCTGCTAGAGCCGCTGCGCGACCTGTTCAAGGATGAAGTGCGCGAACTCGGCGTCGAACTTGGCCTGCCGCCCGAAATGGTCTACCGCCATCCGTTCCCGGGCCCCGGCCTGGGCGTGCGGATTCTCGGCGAGGTCAAGCGCGAATATGCCGACCTGCTGCGCCGCGCCGACGCGATCTTCATCGAAGAGCTGCGCGGCACCATCGCCACGGCGCAGGACGCCGCCGCAGGCCTGTGCACTGAAGACCAGGTCGGCAAGAGCTGGTACGACTTGACCAGCCAGGCCTTCGCCGTGTTCCTGCCCGTCAAGTCGGTCGGCGTGATGGGCGACGGCCGCACCTACGACTACGTCGTCGCGCTGCGCGCGGTGCAGACCACCGACTTCATGACGGCGCATTGGGCGCATCTGCCGTACGCGCTGCTGGGCCGCTGCTCCAACCGGATCATCAATGAAGTGCGGGGTTTGAACCGGGTCGTCTATGACGTTTCGGGGAAGCCGCCGGCGACGATCGAGTGGGAGTGAACCAGCGTTCAGAGCTGGTCTGCACCACGCACCGCCAAGACACACCGAAGCCCGCGTAACCGCGGGCTTTTTTCATTCTCAGCCCGACACTGTCCAGCAAGCTCAACCCTTCTCGTGGTCGTTGCCACCGTGCGCGGCGATGAACATGGCGACAGCCGACCGGCAATAGGATTCGATTTCGTTGTCGTCCTGTGCTCTCGCCTCATCGAAGCGTGCGATGAGCAGGAGATCGGATCCCTTGAAAAGCGCGGCAAACAAGCGGGCGGACCGGAGAGGATCGGGCACGTTCAGTACCGCCTTCGCGTGCAACTGACGCAACAGGGCCTCGATTTGGGCGATGACATGGGCGGGGCCGGCTTCGTAATGGCGCTTGCTTAACGACTTTTGATTCGTCTTGTCGGCCATGATCATGGCTTCGACACTGCGCACGTCCGGGTTCAGCAGCGTGCGGAGCAGGGATGATCCCACCGCCATCAGCTGGTCTTCGGCCGAACCGTCGACGCCTTCAAGAAGGGCCTGTGGTGCGAACTGATGGCAGCGGGCCGCGATGGCCGCGCTGAACAGCGCCTCCTTGTTCTCGAAGTGCCGATAGATGCTTAGCTTGGATATCTTCGCGCGCTGGGCGACCTTGTCCATCGTCGTCGCCTGAAAACCCAATTCCACAAAGAGTTCGCACGCGGCGTCGACGATCGTTTGGCCAAGCGCCTCGTTGGCGGGCCGCCCGCGCCGGCCCTGGTTGTTTTCGGTCACGACAATTCCAGTACTTGACAGTATTCAAATTCGTGCATTACGATACCATTAAGTATCGTAAATGGTCAAGCACGGAGCCCATCACCATGAATGACGTCATCATCATCGGCGGCAGCTTTGCCGGGCTCGCCGCCGCCCTGCAGCTCGGCCGTTCCCGCCGCAAGGTCACCGTTCTGGATACCGGCCTGCCGCGCAATCGCTTCGCCGACCACTCGCATGGCCTGCTGGGCCACGATCACAAGCCACCGCTCGACATCCTGGCCGAGGCGCGGCAGCAGCTGATGCGTTATCCCACGATCAGGCTGGTCAGTGCCCGGGCCGAGAGCGTCTCCGGCGCCATCGACGATTTCTCGGTCCTCACTGGCGATGGCGAAAGCCTTGCGGCGCGCCGCCTGATCCTGAGCTATGGCGTCGCGGACCAGATGCCTGATGTTCCGGGCTTTGCCGAAAGCTGGGGCACGTCCGTCGTGCCTTGCCCCTATTGCGACGGCTTTGAAGTCGCCGGCCGGCATTGGGGCCTCGTCTGGTCCGGCCCGCCGTCGCACAACCATGTCAGGCTGTACCAGGACTGGACCGACACGTTGACGGTCTTCGCCAATGGTCACGACCTTTCACCCGATATCCGGGCCGATCTGGCGCACCGCAATATACCTGTCGTCGATGGCCGGATCACCGAAATTGACCATGACGAGAGCCATAACACCACCGTCAAACTCGATGCCGGCGCCAATGTCGCGGTCGACATCCTGTTCGCGCATCCGCGCAACAAGCCGTCCGCAAGCCTGCATGAATCGCTGGGCCTTGCCACGGTCGATACGCCCCTGGGCATCGCCCTCAAAGTCGACGAGCGCCGCGAAACAAGCATGCCCGGCGTCTACGCCGCGGGCGACCTCGCCAACCCCCTGATGCACTCGGTCACCACGGCATCATGGCAGGGCGCGATGGCCGGTATCTTCGCCCAGCAATCGATGGTGACTTGAGAGCACAGGGTTGGCTCGAGACGATACGCGCCTTCGCATCGGTTCGGATCGTCCTTGTCTTGATCGACGGGTAGCTGGTTGAGCAGCTCCAGCGATGACGGACTACCCTGGACGGCGGTCCGTCATTCCTCCGGTAGTCGTCCACGAGGTTGAAGCGGTCGAACCGCCGGCGGTAGTCCCGGGCCGTCGGCCGCCATGCTTCCGGCAGATTACGAACGGCCGTCACTCCGGCTCAATCCCGGCCCCCTTGACGACACGGCCCCATTTCTGGATTTCGGCATTCTGAAACGCGCGCAGCTCCGCGGCCGTCGTGGTCCAGGGCTGTGTCGCGGAATTGCGGAAGAAGGCGCGCGCTCCCGCGCTGCCGACCGCCGTAATCAGTAGCTGTCGCAGCCTCGCGGCAACGGGGGCGGGCGTTCCTGCCGGCACGTAGGCGGCGAACCAGTACCCCATGTCGTAGCCCTTGATGCCGGCCTCATCCAGGGTCGGTATGTCCGGAAGCTCGGGCAGCCTTTCCCGGGTGGACGCGCCAAGTGCGCGGAGTTTGCCCGATCTGATCTGCGACAGGCCGGTGACCGTGTCGATGACCATCATGTCGATATGACCGCCGAGCAGATCGTTCAGGGCGTTTGGATTGCTGTTGTATCCGACCCAGACGATGTCCGTACCGGTCAGCTGCTTGAGCATTTCGCCCGCCATTCGGCTGGAGGAATTGCCGCTGCCGAAGCTCAGTTTTCCTCTCGCCTTCCTGGCTGCCTGCAGCAGATCGTCGACGGTGCGGAAAGGCGCGTCGGCGCGCACGACGAGCACCTGACCGCCACGCCCCAATCCCGTCAAGGGCAGGAAATCCGCGATCGGGTCGTAGGGCAGTTTCTTGAAAAGGTGGGGATTGGCGGCTTGCGTCGTGTTCGTCGTAATCAGCACGGTGTAGCCGTCCGCGGCGGCGCGGGCAACATGCTGTGCGGCAATCATGCCGCTGGCGCCGGGCCGGTTTTCGACGACGACGGCCTTCCCGGTCTGCTGTGCCGTCGACGCCGACAGGGCGCGCGCGAGCAGATCGGTCGCGCTGCCGGCGCCGAACGGCACGACAAAGGTAATCGGCTTTTCCGGAAAGTCGGCCGCCCGTGCCGATATGGCGCAGGCCAGGCCGATGATCGCCGATGCCATCGCGGCTGCCAGACGGGCGATGCGTGTTGTGGTCCGGATCATGGTGTTTGTCTCCTGTTATATGGGACGCGGCGTGCGAGCGGCTTCACCGTGCCATGCACCTGTCCCGAGCGAGCGCCGTAGCTGCGCCTTCAGCGGGATTGCGGGTAGAGGTGGCGTCGTGCGCGGCGCCCCAGGAAATCCCGCACGGCAGCCTTGTGCTCGTCACCGCAAAGCAGGATCGCCTGCATCGCGGCCGCAGTCTCCAGCGCCACGGGCAGCGTCGTTTCGGCCGCGTCCAATACCAGGCGCTTGGCCATGCGCAGGGCCTGGGGCGGGCTGGATGCGATCCGGCGCGCCATGGTGGTACTGACTTCGTCCAGCGCCTCGGGCGAAACGACACGGGACACCATGCCAAGCTGCAAGGCCGTAGGCGCATCGACAAATTCGCTGGTCAGCGTCAGTTCCAGCGCCTTTGCCGTTCCGACCAGCCGGGTCAGGAACCACGCGCCGCCGATGCCGGACACGAGGCCCAGCCGCAGAAAGCTCTCGGCGAAGGTGGCCCGCTCGCTCGCGACGCGCAGATCGCACATCAGCGCCAGGTCGCAACCCGCCCCGATCGCTGCCCCGTTGACCGCGGCGATCGACGGCACCTGCAGTGCCTGCAGGGCATGGGTGATTCGGTGCAACGTGGCTTTCAGCCGCGCCCGGACCTGCGTCGCGGAACCCTGCATCAGATCCGATCCGCTCTCCATGTCCTTGACGTTGCCGCCGGTGCAGAAATACTCGCCGGTGGAGCGCAGCAGTACGCAATGGACGTCTGGCAGGCGATTGGCGGCCTCAAGGGCTTCGGCAAGCGCCTCGGCCATGGCCACCGACATGGCGTTGCCCGTGCCAGGGTCATTGAGGCTCAATGTGAGGACGCCTTCGCCGATGTCTTGCCGAACCAGCGTGTCGGGCAGGGCGTTGGAGGGGCGCATTGCGCGGGCTTCTTCCGATTTCATCGACGTATCCTGGGTCATGTGGATGTGGTGTGGTGAACGACGAGGACGCCGCGCTCGCGCATGGCGTCGATTTCAGGCCGCGTATAACCGCATTCCTCGAGGACATCGGGACCATGCTGGCCCAGGGTAGGCGCGGGCATATCGCGATCCTCTGCACTGGCCGCGTGGGCAGGCCCCGGCGCGAAGCCGGGCATGCGCACCTTCCCGGCGAGCGGGTGGTCAACCCAGCTGTCGAGGCCGCTGGCTGCGTACTGAGGGGATCGCAGCACCTCCTGGTAGCTCGCAACGGGCGCACACAAGATGTCGTGCGCGGCCAATTCCTGCATCCATGCTTCGGTGGTGCGCTGCTGGAACAACGGCGTCAGTACCTGGCGCAGCGCGTCGCGGTGTGCGACGCGGTCAGCATTGCCGGCGAAGCGCGGGTCGTTTTCGAGGTCAGGCGCTCCGAGGACTGCGCATAGTGCTTGCCAACGCTTCGGGTGGTAGGCAGCGACCATGATCCAGCCATCACGCGTCTGGTACGCTTCATTGGGCGCCGCGTACGGGGCTGCGCTGCCCGTCCTCGCAGGCAGCGCGTTCGTGGCGAAGTACGATGCGTAGCCGATCTGCTGCAGCATCAGCGTCGCGTTGTACAGGCTGATGTCGAGGTACTCGCCTTGGCCGCCTTGCCGGGCAGCGTTGACCGCGGCAAGGACGGCGATCGTCGCCAGATAGCCAGCCACCATATCTGCGACCGGGATCGCGACCTTCATGGGCTCGCTGTGCGCGGTGCCAAGCGTGCTCATCAGCCCGCTGGCGGCCTGGATGATTCCGTCCACACCGGCGCGATCGCGCATCGGCCCGGTTTGGCCATAGGCGGAGATCGAGCAGTACACCAGTTTGCGGTTGCTGCGAGCGACCGTGTCATAGTCCAGGCCCAATGCCTGCATGACGCCCGGCCTGAAGTTCTCGACCACCACGTCCGCGCCCTGGATCAGGCGACGGGCAACTTCGCGGCCATCCGCGCATTTCAGGTCCAATGCGATGCCGCGCTTGTTGCGGTTGACGCTCAGGTACACCGCGCTTTCACCCGCTATCCAGGGTGGGCCGATCTGCCGCCCCAATTCGCCACAGGGCGGTTCGACCTTGATGACATCGGCGCCCATGTCGGCAAGCATCATGGTGCAAACGGGTCCCGCGAGGACATGCGAAAAATCGACGACCCGCAGTCCTCGCAAGCTGCGCTTCAACATATCCTGCCTCCCGGATGACACGGCCTCGCTGGTGGCCGCGATCAGTTGTCATGCGGGCAGAATAGGCAGGGGGACCCGGGCCGGCAATCGACTTTATGGGCCGTACGCTTTGACTTTTTGTAAAGGGGATCGCCCGGGCGGATCAGGTTGCTACGAGAGTGGCCAGCCAATCGCGAAATGCGCGCAATGCGCTTGACTGCGGTTTGCCCGTCGGCCACGCGAAGTAGTATGTGTAGTCGCCGCGATCGAGCGTCTGACCGAGTGGCGCCACCAGCGTCTGGTCCGCCAGCTCTTTCTCGATCAATGCCTTCTGTGCGATGGCCACGCCATGCCCTTCGATTGCCGCCTGATAGGCAAGCAACGATGTCTCGTATTTCATGCCAAGGGTAGGACTGACGTTGCGCAAGCCTGCCGCGCGCAGCCATAGCATCCAGTCGTCGGGGCGCGCCATCGAATGGAGCAAGGTCTGCGTGGCCAGCTGCTTCTTGTGCGTCAGGCGCACGGCAGGCGAGGCGACGGGAACAAGCTCGTTGCGAACCAGCTGCAGCGTTCGCATTCCCGGCCAACGCCCGTCGCCCAGTTGTATGCCTGCGTCGATGTCCTCGCGCTCGAAGTCCAACGGCGCGAACGAGGTCATGAGCTGAACGTCGATGTCCTTGTGCAGCTGGTGAAAGCTCGCCAACCGGGGGATCAGCCAGCGCACCGCGAACGTGGCGGGCGATCTGATCCGCAAGGTGTTCCGGCCAGGGCTGCTGTTGGTCACCGCCAGGGTGGCTTCCCGCAATGTCTCGAACAGCGGTATCAGGTCGGAAAGGTAACGCGCGCCGGCCGGCGTCAATTCCAGCCGCCGTGGACGCGGACGAACAGAGGCGTTCCGAGGTAGCTCTCCAGCGCGCGTACCTGCCTGCTGACCGCGGCGGGCGTGACACACAACTCATCGGCGGCCTTGGAAATGCTGAGCAGCCGCCCGGTGGCTTCGAATGCTCGGGCCGGATTCAGTGGGGGAAGCAGGGCGCGACGGACCATGGCAGTAACAGGAGGCGTACGCTGAGTGGTCGTCACTATAACGCCCTGTCCCCCGTGGAGTCAGGACGCCAGTCCGGCCATCAGCACGTATTTGACCTCGACATACTCCTCGATCCCGTAGTAGCTGCCTTCGCGCCCGTAGCCAGAATGCTTGACCCCGCCGAATGGCACCGAGGCGGTGCCCACCGAACCGGAATTCAGGATCACCATGCCGGCTTCGATGTCGCGGGACAAGCGAAAGGCTCGGCCGAGATCGCGCGTGCAGGCATAGGCCACGAGTCCGTATTCGGTGTCGTTGGCTCTGCTCACGACTTCGGCTTCATCACGGAAGCGATAGAAGGGGAAGACCGGTCCGAAGATCTCGGTATGGGCAATCGGCATATCGTCATCGAGATCGGTGAGGACGGTGGGTTCATGGAACAGTCCGCCTTTCTCGTGCGGTTTGCCGCCGAGCAGAACTTTGCCACCGCGCCGCTTCGTGTCTTCGACGAGCTGAACGACCTTGTCGAAGCCCGCTTGATTGATCAGTGGCCCGACGACGAATTCCGGCTGCAATCCCTGGTCCACGCGGAATTGGGAGACTTTTTCCACCACGGCGGCGACGACGCGATCGTAGACGCCATCCTGCACGTAGATGCGGTTTGGCGAAATGCAGACCTGGCCGGAATTTCGGAGCTTGGCGGCGATCAGGCCGCTTACGGCGTCGTCCAAATTGGCGTCATCGAAGACGATGAATGGCGCATTGCCGCCCAATTCCAGTGTCATCTTTTTCAACGCCTCCCCGCTGGCCTCGGCCAGCAGTTTGCCGACGGCGGTGGAGCCGGTGAACGAGATCTTGCGGATCCGGTCGTCGCTGGTAAAGAGCGCACCGATCTCTTGCGGGTTGCCGGTGACCATTTCGAATACGCCCTCCGGAATGCCCGCCTTGCGCGCGTACTCGAGCAGCTTGTACGCGGTCAGCGGTGTCTCTTCTGAGGGCTTGATGACCATGGTGCAGCCCGCCGCCAGTGCCGTCGCGACTTTGCGCGTGATCATCATGAAGGGAAAATTCCACGGCGTGATGGCCGCAGTCGGTCCAACGGGCTCTTTGATGACCATCACGGCGGCATCATTCGCGTGGGACGGGATGGTGTCGCCATAGACCCGCTTGGCTTCCTCGGCATACCACTCGATAAAGCCGAGCCCGTAGTCGATTTCGCCCAGTGCTTCGGCAAGGCACTTGCCGTTTTCCCTGACCATCAATTCGGCAAAGACCTGCTTGTCGTCCCTGACGAGTTCGAACCAGCGGCGAAGCAGCTCGCTGCGTTCCCTGGCGAGTTTGCGCGACCATGCCGGAAATGCGCCGCAGGTCCTGTCTATTGCTGCCTTTACCGCCGCGCCGTTCATGTGGGGCGCGGCCCCGACGCGCGATCCGTCTGCAGGGTTGAGTACGTCGATCATGAGAGTTCCACCGCTCCAGTTGATAGCAATGCGCGCCGCATCACCACGACGCGGCCTGGCGCTGCGGATTGAATAATGGAATCAAGCTGCGCATGACTCCATGGCAACGGGTCTCTGATGTTTGCCTGATCCTATGAGCGGCAAGAATTCCGGCAAAGGTGCTGGTAAGCTACGCCGCAATGCAGACAAGGGGATTCAGGCGATGGCTCGATCTGGCGATAAAGGGGCGCCAAGCCAGGCGATGTTGGTACAGCGGATGGTGTCCATGCTGGCAGCGCTCGCGCCGCGGGAGGGATACAACCTGTCGGCATTGGCCGATGTCCGATTCCTGCGTTCCAACCGCCCATTGAAGGCGGTGCCGGTGCTCTACGATCCCGGAATCGTGATCGTTTGCCAGGGCAGGAAACGCGGGTATTTCGGCGATCGGATTTACCTGTACGACGATCGGCATTACCTGGCCGTTTCGGTGCCGGTGCCATTCACCATGGAAACGGACGCCAGCGAAACCGAGCCGCTGCTGGCGATCTACATGCATCTCGATTTCAAGCTCGCCGCCGATTTGATGTTGCAGATCGACCAGCATGGCGGCATGGAACCGACCGAGCCCAGAGGCATGATGTCCAGCCCGATGGGCAGCCGGCTATGCGAATCGCTGGTTCGATTTCTTGAGGCGATGAGCCGGCCTCTGGAAGCCCAAATTCTTGGCCCGGCGCTGCTGCGCGAGATCTACTTCCATGTGTTGACCGGGGAGCAAGGGGCGTCGATGCGCGCCGCGCTGTCCATGCATGGACAGTTCGGCAAGATTGCGCGAGCGTTGCGCCGGATCCATGCGTCTTTCCATGTCGACGTCAGCGTCGAGCAGCTGGCGCGCGAAGCCGGGATGAGCGTTCCTGCCTTCCACGCTCACTTCAAGGCCGTCACCAGGACGTCTCCGGTGCAGTACCTGAAGTCGATACGGTTGCATCAGGCTCGCCTGCATATGGTCCGCAGTGGCATGACCGCGGCAGCCGCCAGTGCCGAAGTCGGCTATGACAGCCCCTCGCAATTCAGCAGGGAATTCAAGCGCCTGTTCGGGCGAAGTCCTGTCGAAGAGGTCAAGCGGATGAAGGCGGAATTTGCCGTGCCGCCCCCGCATGCTGGCTCGCCGTTTGTGTCATCGCACTGATGCTACTGATCGCGCTTGTTGCGAGCGGTCCGGCGCTTGGCGTGCAAGCATGCGGCGACGGCCGCGGCCCCCGAGAGGCCGCGTAGCCGGATCAGGCCAATGGCGCGCGCCGGCGTTGCGATCGCATCCACCAGGCCTGCAACACGGAGCCGATCACAAAGACGATCAACCACGCGGCCAGCGCGCCGCGCACCACAGGCGATTGCGGGCCGTCGGCAAGAGGATGGGCGGCGGGCAGTCGCGTCAGCGTCTCGTTGATTCCGGGTACGAGCAGCAGGAAGAAGCTGAACGTGAGACCGAACTGGGACAGGTAGGGTTGGGCGCGGGTCAAGACCGGAATTCGGGGCAGCAACAGCGCGCCGGAGATGGCCAGCAGCGCCAGGATGCCCAGCGCATGGCCGGCGTTGAAGCCTCCGGTGCTGGACAGCCCGAATGACGTCAGTACCGATAGCACCAGCCCAACGAGGTAAGTCTTGCCGGCGTGTGTGGCGCTGTCGATCCTGCAGTGGCGCGCGAAGCTATAGAGGCCAGCGATGACGGGGACGATGCTGATCAGGGTGTGCCCGGACCCCAGGGCGGAAATCGGATGCGGCATAGGACGATGGCTCCTTCAAACCACGGGTTGAAACAACGGGATTCCACGCGCATGGCAACCAACTAGTTGGTCGGTAGCGCAGTGAAAAAATAGCCGGCTCGCGGCCGGTACAAAACAGCGGTCAATTCGCCCCGGTCAGCCGTCGGATCGCCGCTTGCGAGACGGAGGCGAATGCCTCGGGATTATCGAAAGCCCGTGCGGTCAACATGGCGCCGTGCACCGTGGACATGAACGTCTGTGCCTCGACAAGCGGGGTATCGCGCAGATGGAATTGTCCTTTCGCGGCACCGGCTTCAAGGACCGTTGCCAGCCATGCGGTCAGGTCCCCAAAATAGGCTCGCACCTCATGCGCGATCTCTTGCGGGATCATGGGCAATTCGGCGGCAAGCATCGCGCAAATACATATCGGCAAGGTGCCATCGCCTATGCACCGGGACCAGTAATCGATATAGGCCGCCAGCCGCGCCAGCGGATCGCCGATCTGTTGATCGAGCGCGGCCATACCTTGCACTGCCTGCGCCCGGTGCAGCCTGACCACAGTCAGGACCAGGTCCGCCTTGCTCGGAAAATGATGATGGATGCTCGGCTTGCCGATATGCACGCGCTCGGACAGATCCGCATAACTGAATCCGTGATAACCGCCGGCGGCGAGCAATTGCTTCGTATGCTCGGCGATTTCGCTCGCGCGGGGGGAAAGTTCCATATTCATCGGCAATAGGGCTGGATGGTGGAATACGCATGCAAGACATCGCTGATTCGGCTGCCGGGATGCTGTGCTTTGCATTCAACGTTTTGACCAATCTACTAGTTGGTCGGTTGTGTTGTCAAGGCTTTTCGCCCACCCGGCATGGGATGACGCGTGCGACAACGGGACGCCTATTCAGCGGCGTTGGCCGCCTCGCCGAGCTGGGGAGTGCCGGTTCCGCTCCCGATCCGCCACCTCGCGAGCCAACGCGAGGAATGCCTTCATGCCGGCGGAGTGATTGCGCCGGCCGGGGTAGTAGAGGCAAAGCCCCGGCAATGGCGGCGTCCAATCTGCCAGCACGCGAACCAGGCGTCCTGCCTCGATGTCGGCCAGCACGTCCTGCTCCATGAAAAAGCCCAGGCCGATACCCTCGATGACCGCGGCCCGCGCGAGGCTCGCTTCGTCGAGCGTGATCTGGCCGCGCACGTCCACCTGCACCGTCTCGCCGGCCTTCTCGAATCGCCACCGATACAGCGTCCCGTCGGGCAGCCGTACACGCACGCATTGGTGCTTCAGCAGATCGGGAGGGATGCGAGGCTTCCGATGATTCTCGAAGTACACGGGTGAACCCACGACGGCATAGCGTTGAGGCCGTCCGAGTGAAACGGCGATCATGTCGCTCGGCACGAGGTCGGCGACCCGCACGCCGAGATCGAAGCCTTCGGCGACGATATCCACCAATCGGCCTTCGGTGACCAGGTCGACGTTCATCTCCGGGTAGCGGCGGAGGAATTCCAACACCAGCGGGGAAATGATCTCCCGCGCTGCAAATGCGGCGGCATTGATCCGTAGCGTCCCGGCAGGCGTTTCGCGTTGCGAGCCCACGGCCGCCAACGCGCCCTGCATATCCTGCAGCACAGGCCCAACGTTGCCGACGAATTGCCGACCGGCATCCGTCAGCGAGACGCTGCGGGTAGTGCGATTGAACAGGCGAACGCCGAGATTCGCCTCGAGCTTGCCAATGGCATGGCTCAGCGCCGTCGTCGATATCCCGAGATCGATCGCGGCTGCGCGGAACGTTCCACGGCGCGCAATCGCGATGACGGCTTCCAGGTCTTGAAGGGAGGTCCGTTCCATTGTCCCGAATTTTTCATCATGGCATCCGGTTTTATCTTCTTTGTCTGCACAATGGTCAAGCCCTAAACTTCATCCCGAACTTTGCCAGCAAGCAGGAACAGGAGTGAAACGATGAATATTCCGGCCGTTGTGAACGCGTATTTCGAGGCGGACAGGGGCAACGATGCCGAGGCCATCGCACGGGCCTTCGCGACTGATGCGGTGCTTGAAGATGAGGGCACACGGCATCAGGGCGTCGGCGCGATACGCGCGTGGTGGCTGGCGGCCAAGGCGAAATATCGCCACGTCGCCGAGCCGATCGAGATGTCGCGCACAGGCGACGAGATCGCCGTCCGTGCGAGGGTGTCCGGCGAATTCCCGAACAGTCCGATTACGCTGGAATTTCTCTTTACCGTGGAGGGCGACAAGATCGTCGGGCTCACGATTCGATAATCGCCTTCGGCACCTTCACCACCGTCTCCCAAGCCCCCACCACCTCCCCATCCACCGACCGCGGCTCCATCGGAGCCAGCGGTTTTCCGGTGCGCTTGTCGACCAGCACCGAGCGGGCGTCGCGCGATCCGAACAGATGCTGCTCGCCCCATTGGCGCAGGGCCACGATCACCGGAAATAGCCGCTCGCCCTTCGGGGTCAGCACATATTCCTGATACGACGTGCCGTCCGATGCCGGGCTGATCGCGAAGATGCCGGCTTCGACCAGCAGGCGCAGGCGATCGGCCAGGATGCTGCGTGCCACGCCGAGCCGTCGCTGGAATTCGCTGAAGCGGCGTACGCCATCGAAGGCGTCGCGCACGATCAGCAGGCACCAGCGATCGCCGACCAAATCCAGCGAGCGGGCAACCGGACAGGTTTCCGTCTGGTTGTCGCGACGTTTTGCCATGCGTACTCCTTCGGTAGGGGGCTGAGTCAGGTCATCTTTTCGTCTTGGTGGTTTCATTTTAAGACCAGTTTGCCTACAATCAAACCAGTCTTGATTTGAGACCAGCTTGAGCGCACGTGGGAGGCCACCTTCGAGGCCCCCTTCGAGGCCCCCTTCGAGGCCACGTTTGAAGCCAGGCTGGAAACCACGTTTGAACCCACCTCGACGAAAGGAGAAACCATGCCGGGCGAACCGCCGACAGGCCCTGTACCCACGCAACCAACGTCGTCCACGAGCCCGATGCCGAGCGCATTGGTGGCGCTGTTTGCCTGTGCCTGCGGGCTCAGCGTGGCCAACGTCTATTACGCGCAGCCCTTGCTCGACTCACTCGGCGCGCAGTTCGCGCTGGACCATGCCGCGGTGGGCGGCGTGATCACGGCCACGCAGGTCGGCTGTGCCCTGGCCTTGTTGCTGCTGGTGCCGCTGGGCGATCGCATGGATCGGCGGCGCTTGATGCTGGGGCAGGCCGCTGCACTGGTGGGTGCGCTGATCGCGGTGGCCGCGGCCGGATCTGCGCCGGCTTTGCTGGCCGGCATGCTGGCCGTGGGCTTGCTCGGTACCGCGATGACGCAGGGTTTGATCGCCTACGCCGCGACCGCCGGCGCGCCATCGGAGCGCGGAAGGGTAGTGGGGGCCGCGCAGGGTGGCGTAGTCATCGGCCTGTTGCTGGCGCGCGTGCTCGCCGGCCTGATCGCCGATGTGGCCGGATGGCGCGGCGTGTATCTGTTCTCGGCGCTGGCGATGCTGGCGCTGTCTCTGATCCTTTGGCGTCGTCTGCCGGCACAGACGCCCCCGACAACGCGGCTGAGCTATCCACGACTGATCCTGTCGATGCTGACCTTGCTGCTTCAGGACCGCGTGCTGCAGATTCGCGGCACGATCGCGATGCTGATGTTCGCCGCGTTCAGCGTGTTCTGGAGCGCGCTGGTCTTGCCGCTGAGCGCGCCGCCTTATGCGCTGTCGCACACGGCGATCGGGGCGTTCGGGCTGGTCGGCGTGGTGGGCGCGCTGGCGGCCGCGCGTGCCGGCCGTCTCGCCGACCGTGGCATGGGTCCGCAGGTCACCGGCGGCGCGCTGCTGGTGCTGCTGCTCTCATGGCTGCCGCTGTGGTGGTTCGATTCGCACGGCCTGTGGTGGCTGGTGATCGGCATCGTTGCGCTAGACCTGGGCGGGCAGGCCATCCATGTCGCCAACCAGAGCATGATTTTCGGGGCGCAGCGCGACGCGCACAGCCGTCTCGTCGGCTGCTACATGCTGTTCTATTCGGTGGGCAGCGGGCTGGGCGCCATCGCATCGACATGGGTCTACGCGGCCGCGGGATGGCCGGCGGTCTGCCTGCTCGGCGGTGGGATCAGTGCCACGGCGCTGGCGTTCTGGGCGTTGACGCTGCGCCATATGCCACGGGCTTCGGCGGCCTGCGCGCAACCGGCCTAAGCTGAAGGTTTCGGAGAGGGCGCCGCAAAGGAAATCGCTACGCGTGGCGTCTTCTCCGGCCCACGGAAACGCAGCACACGCAGGACACGCACGCCACGCAGGAGGACGCCATGGACGACGACATCGAGACGATGAGCCGCGAGCAGCTGATCGAAGAAGTGAAGCGATTGCGAGCCGGCATCCGCCGCCATCGGGATGCCTCGGGCCACGACCTGTGCTGGCATCACCCCGACCTGTGGGCCTTGCTGCCCGATGCCGCCACGCATACGCCCGCGGTCCCGGACTGGCCGCAGTTCCTGCGCGGCTGCGTCAAGTACCGCGAGTCGCTGGACAGGCAGTGCCCGCAGGCGCCGCGCATCCAGCAGGAATTTGGCGAGTAGGCCGCGAGTCCGTCAGCACTGCGCCGATCCAAACCAGCGCGCCAGCAGCGTATTGACCTCGCGATGGCGCTCATACTGGACCCAGTGTCCCGCGCCCGGAACGAGGCACCAGTCACGATGCGTCGCGGTCCCGGCCAGCCGGCTGGCCGCATCGATCGGCGAGGCGGTGACATCGTGCTCGCCCCACATCAGCAGCGTGGGGCCATGGAACGCGTCCAGCGCGGATTCCAGCAGTGCCTGCCGCGAGATCGCCTTGCTGCGAAAGCGCGTCGCGCGGCAGGCTAGCTCGTGCACCAGCATGGCGGTCTCGTCGATGCCGCCTTCCTCATGCAGCATCAGCGCGAGCAGGTTATGCCGCAGCGCGACTCGCATGGCGTGCGGATCGTCCATGCGCCAGTCCATCATCTCCATGCGCTGGCGCCGCGTGCCGCCGTGTCCGGCGGGCCCCAGCAGGGCGAGCCGCGCCGTGCCGCGACGCCGCGCGGCGACCTGTGCCGCCACCAGTCCGCCGAAGGAAAAGCCGGCGAGCGAGACGATCGCATCCGCACCGACCAGGCGGTCCAGCGTCGCGATGACGGTGCCGACCAGGCGATCGAGCCGATCGGCGGCGTGGGGATCTCCCGGCAGCGCATCGGACTGGCCGAAGCCCGGCAGATCGGGCACCCACAGCGTGTGGGTTGCCGACAAGGGCTCGATATTGCGGACCCAATGCATCCAGTTGCCATGGCCGCCATGGATCAGCACCAGCGGCGGCCCGCCGCCGAACTTGCGCCAGACCATCGCGCGGTCGGCATCGTGCACGACGCAGGTTTCGGCGCGTCGGTCCAGGCGGATCAGTTCGGCGTTCATCGCGGGGGCGAGGGGAAGGGCGGGGGAACTCACGATGTCAGCACGAGGGCATCGACGGCGAGCACACCTTGCCCCTCGGGCAGCACCATCATCGGGTTGACTTCGGCTTCGGCGATGCCGAGCTCCGGGCGCACCGCCAGCTGGGACAGCGCGCAGACGGCCCTGGCCAGCGCCTCGAGGTCGCCGCGGGCCTTGCCGCGCAGCCCCGACACCGTCTTCAGGGCCTTCACTTCGGCGACCATGTCGCGCGCGACCTCGACGGTCACCGGCGCCAGCCGGATGCTTCGATCGCGCGCCACCTCGGCCCAGATGCCGCCGGCGGCCAGCATGACGATCGGGCCGGCGTCCGGATCGATACGGTAGCCGACCAGCACCTCGGTCAGGCCCTTGGTCATCGGCTGCACCAGGACTTCATCGCATCGCACGGTCGGCGCGCGCTCGGCCACGTTGGTCTGCAGCGCCGCCAATGCGGTTTCCAGTTGACGGGCGTCCTGAATGCCGAGCACCACGCCGCCCACTTCGGTCTTGTGCGGAATCTCCGGGGAGCAGACCTTGGCGACCACCGGATAGCCGAAGGGCAGCGCCGGCACGGGGCCGTCGATCGGCAGCGTGATCGCCGGCGCGTACGGCACGCCGAGCCGTTCCAGCACGGCGTAGGCCTGCGCTTCGCTGAGCGCGCGCGGCGGCCGATTGCGCTTCGGTTGCGCCGCGGGTTGAATGCCGGGAGCGCGTCGTGCCAGCACCGCGGCAATGGCATCGGCACACGGTTCGGGCGAACGGAAGCATGGCACGCCGGCCGCCGTCAGCGCGGCCAGCGCCTCGGGTGCGTCGGGCACCAGCATCGCGGCCAGCGGCTTGGCGCTGTCGGCGCTGTCGATGATCGGCTTGACCGCGAGCTGCGGCTGGAAGCGCGCCGAGGAGCCGACGACGGCCAGCACGATATCGAACTCCGGTGCCTCGAACATGATGTCGAGCGCCGTCTTCATGACCTTGTAGTTGGTGCCGGCCAGCGTCAGGTCGAGCACGCGTCCCGGCGAGACCGCGATACCGGCTGCGGCCAGCTTGTCGAGCGTCGCCGGGGAGGCCGGTTCCACCACCACATCGCGGATACCGAGCTGATCGACGACCATCGCCGCGCCGCCGCCCGTGGTGGTGACCACGCCCACGCGGCGTGGCTGCGGGCGTGGCGGGCTGTGTGGCGGGCTGTGTGGCGTGCTGCGTGGCTGGCTGTGTCGCTCGCTGTGTGGCTCGCTGTGTGACGGCGTACCCGGCTGCGCCAACGGAATGCGCCGTGCCAGCGGAAACGCTTCCAGCAGCGCTTCCAGCACGCCGACGCGCGCAATGCCGAGATCCTTCAGGAAGGCATCGGCGATATCGTCCTCGCCGGCCAGCGCGCCGGTATGGGTCGCGGCCATTTCGGCGGCGGCGGCCGATCGCCCGAGCTTGTAGGCAATCACGGGTTTGCCGCGCCGGGCGGCCTCGATCGCGAAGGCACGCAGCTTGTCGCCGTGGCGCAGGCTCTCGAGAAACAGCAGGTAGCCGTCGATCGAAGGATCGTCCAGCGTGGCGGAGCAGATTTCGCCGATGCACAGGTCGGCCTCTCCGCCGACCGACACCAGTCCCGCAAAGCCGACGCCGCGCGCCTTGCCGCGCGAGACCAGCGAGCCGATCATGCTGCCGCTGTGCGAGGCGACGAACACCCGTCCCCGCGGCAGTTCCGGCTCGGCGAAGGCCGCATTGGCGGTCAGCACGACGCCGGCCCGCGGATGGATGACACCGAGGCTGCTGGGGCCGAGCACGCGGATGCCGGTCTGCCGGCTCAGGGCATGCAGTTCCGCTTCCCTGGCCGCGCCTTCGGGCCCCGACTCGGCAAAGCCGCTGGCGAGGATGGTCACCACCTTGACGCCGAGGCGGGCGCTCTCGCGCACCACATCGAGCACGGTCTCGGTCGGCGTCAGCACGAACACGTGGTCGGGCACCTGCGGCAGCGAAGCCAGGCTCGGGTAGGCGGTTTCGCCCTGCACCGTATCGCGATTCGGATTGATCGGATAGATCGTTCCGCGATAGCCGGCGGCACGCAGGAATTTCAACGGCCGTCCCGCGGTCTTGGCCGGGTCGTCGGAGGCGCCGAACAGCGCCACGCTGCGCGGAGACAGCAGCGCCTGTGCGAGGGCGGAGTCGATGTGGCCGGATGCTGCAGAGGTTGAATTCATCGCAACTGGAAACGGGGTATGAGGAAAGTCGGTGCGGTCGGCTGGCCTGCTCAGTTTGTGGCCGGCCTGGGCGGGCGCTGCGGGAACGATCGGCCGAACACGCCCTCGGCGATGCGATTTTTCAGCATCTCGATCGAGCCGCCGGCGATCATCCATCCGCGGATGCGGCGCAGGCAATATTCGACGATCGATTCCTGGCTGTAGCCCATGCCGCCCATGATCTGCAGCGCCTCGTTGGCGACGTCCCAGCCTGCCTGGTTGCAGGCCAGCTTGGCCATTGCCGTGCTATGCGCGGACGGCAGGCCGTGCTCGCCCTCCATGGCCGCGCGATACAGCAGAAGCTGGGCGGATTCGAGCTTCATAGCCATCTCCGCGAACTTCCATTGAATCCCCTGGAATTCGCACAATTCGCGACCGAACTGCTTGCGCACCATCGCATGTTCGCGCGCGACGTTGAAGCAGTGGCGGCCGAGCGCGAGGGCGCGCGACGAGTTGCCCAGCCGCTCGACGTTGAAGCCGGCGATCTGGCGCTTGAAGCCGCCTTCGCCAAGCAGCAGGTTGTCGGCGGGAATGCGGCAGTCCTCGAAATAGAGCTGGCACCATTGCTCGCCGCTCATGAATTTCGACGGCTCGCCGACCTGGAAGCCCGGCGCGCCGCGTTCCACCAGCACCGAACCGATGCCGTTGACGCCGGGGCCGAAGCGTACGTAGATCAGGAACAGCTCGGCCTCGGGGCTGTGCGTGGAGAAGATCTTGCTGCCGTCGATCACGTAGTGGTCGCCGTCGCGGCGCGCCGTGGTGCGCAGCTCGGTGACGGCGGAGCCGGCCTCCGGCTCGGTCATGCCGAGCGCGATCAGTTTGCGGCCGGCGAGCAGATCGGGCAGGAAGCGCGCCTTCTGTTCGGGCGTCGCGTATTCGACGAAGGTGCGGATCGGCCCGAAATTGCCGGCCTGCACGATGTCCGCGCTCTTCGGGCAGACCAGCGCGATTTCCTGGATCGCGATGACCGCGTGTATCAGCGTGCCGCCCTGGCCGCCGTCCTCTTCGGGGAAGGCGATGCCGAGCAATCCCTGCTCGGCCAGCATGCGTGCCGCGTCCCACGGGTACTGGGCGGAATGCGCGCGCTGCAGCGCGCCGGGCGCGAGCTTGTCCTGGGCGAACCGGCGCACCGATTCCGCAAATGCCTGATGCTCTTCGCTGAGTTCAAAGTTCATGTCGATGTCTCGGGATGGGGCGGAAGCCAGGCATCAGCTTCCGCTATCCCGAGACGGTTGTGAACTTCGTGTTTGGAGGGTAGGTAGAACTTATCGTCATACCTGGAGCCGCGTGCGGCCGCGTCGGGCGATGCGCGGCGCTCGACGCGCGTCCTTCATTTCGCCGCACGCTGTTCGCGCGCCACGGTGTCGAGCAGCCAGTCCCGGAATGCCGTCACCTTGCGGGACTCGCGCTGCACGGCCGGCCGGACCAGATAGTAGGACTTGCTGCGCACCAGCGGCCGCGCGAATGGCCGGATCAGGCGGCCGGAGGCCAGCTCGGCCTGCAGCATGGCCGCCTGTCCGATCGCGATGCCAAGCCCATCGAGGGCGGCCTGCCAGGTCAGCACCGAACTGCCGAAGCTCATGCGTTCGGTGCGCTCGGCCATCTCGGTCAGGCCCGCGAACGCCAGCCAATCATCCCAGTCGTTGCGGCGATAGTGCGACACCAGCAGGCGGTGGCGCAGCAGCGCTTCGGGCTTGCCCCGGCTGCCGCCGCGATGTGTGCGCAGGTATTCGGGCGTGCAGACCGGTTCGATCTCGTCGTGGAACAGGAAGTCGGCGCTGACGCGGGGCCAGCGGCCGTCGCCGAACTGGATGGCAAGATCGGCCGGGTCGCGATCGAAGTCGACATCGGGAATCGCGTTGTCGATGCGCACTTCGACGCTGGGATACTGGGCCTGGAAGTCCGGCAGCCGCGGGATCAGCCATTTCGCCGCGAAGGTCGTGTAGGTGCGCACGCGCAGTGCGCCCTGCGAGGTGTTCTTCAGCAGCCGCGCCGTCGCGGTGGCAATGGCATCGAAGGCCGGGACGACCTCCTCGGCATAGGCCTGGCCGACGCGCGTCAGCGAGACACCGTGGCGTTCGCGCCGAAACAGCTCGACGCCCAGGTAGCCCTCGAGTACCGCGATCTGCCGGCTGACCGCCGACTGGGAAACGTGCAGTTCCTGCGCGGCAACGGTCAGGTTCTGACTGCGTGCCACGACTTCGAAGACCCGCAGCGGGTTCAAGGGGGGAATACGCCGAGCCATGTTGTCGCGTCCGAGCAATGACTTTTCATTATATCTATGCCATCGGACGCACCATCCCCTCAGGGCAACGAGACCGCGCTGTCGAGCGCCCACAGCTGCCGCAGCAGCGTGCGCGTTCGGGCCGGGCCCAGCACCGGCTCCACCAGCTCGACGAACTTGTCGTCGAGGTCGGCATCGCTCAGCGGCTCTTCGGGATCGCCCTTGCGGTTCGGCTGCAGATGGGTCAGTTCGCGCCCATCGCGCAGGCGTACCGTGACGCGCGCCGCGCGTTGTCCCGGGAAGGCGGCATCGAGCTCGCCGTCGACCGACAGTTCGATGCGCGACATCAGGGCGCGGATCGCCGGATCGGCCAGCCGTTCCGCGGAGAACGCGGCCAGCCGCACGCTGCCATGGATCAGCGCCGAGGCCACGACAAACGGCACGCTGAAGCGGGCCTCGGCCGCGGTGCGCGGGTCGGGGTTGCCGGCAACATCGAGGGCCGGGCGATAGGTGCCGATCCGCACCGCGGCGATATCGTCGACGGAGAACCCATGCGCGCGCTGCAAGGCCTGGGCGCCGTCGATCGCGGCGAAGGTGTGGCCGCAGCAGGCGTGGTTCTTGAAGGTGATCTGCGTGATATGGAAATTGCGGCCCAGTGTTGCGGCGGCCGCCTGCCAATCCGGCCCGTCGCTCATCGCGCGTCCCAGGCCCGCTTCGCCGTCGATCACGTCGAGCGAACCGGTGACCCCGGCCTCGGCCGCCATCGCGGCCAACAGTCCCGCCTCGGCGGCCCGGCCCGAATGCAGCGGCTTGGACATCGAGTCCATGCGAAACGCCTGCTGCAGGCCCGCGGCGAAGGTGGCGCTGGTGGCAAGCGCATGCGCAAAGCGCGCGGCATCGAGCTGGAACAGGGCAGCGGCGGCCGCGGCGGCGCCAAAGGTGCCGACGGTGCCGGTGTTGTGCCAGTAACGGTAATGCGTGCGGCCAAGCGCCGCGCCGATCCGCGTCGAGATCTCGTAGCCGATCACCACCGCGTGCAGGAATGCCGCGCCGCTTGCCCGGCGTTGCTGGGCGGCGGCAAGCGCGGCCGCGATCGTGGGCGCGCCCGGATGGTAGATCGCGTGCTTGTAGATGTCGTCGACCTCCACCGTATGCGCGGCGGTGCCGTTGATCAGCGCCGCGGTTCGCGCGGTGGCCGGGCGCCCCAGGGCCAGGCGGGCATCGCCGCGATCGAGATCGTCGGCGCAGGCGCGCTCCAGCAGCGTGCAAGGCGCGACGACCGCGCCCGGCAGCAATGCCGCATACCAGTCGATCACCGCACGCTTGGCGTGGTGGATCACTTCGCTGGAGCGCGCGCCGGGGCCGGGCTGCTGGGCGAAGGCGGAAAAGGTCTCGATGATGGTCATGGGGTCCGTTCACGTTGGCAGGCTGGCGCCGATGCTCGCGCAGGGCGGTGCGGATGGCAACTTCCAATTGATCGTGCAGGTATGACATACAGGAATGCCAAGGCGGTGCGGGACCGGTGGCGCTGTATTGAGTTTTTCTCATGGCAGCGGGCCGAATCGGAAGTTCTCAGGGGCGAGCGGTTCACACACCATGGCGATGGTTCGACCGGACACGTGCGGTATGTCGCGGTTGCCATGCGGAAAACGGCGGGCACCAGCCGGTCGTTGCCGACGAACAGAGCGCAGCCATGCGGCAATGCGCCATCCCTGATGCCATGACGGAGACATCCATGAAGACATTCGGTCCGATCGCCGGCGCGCTCGCCGCCGGTGCGCTGATCCTTTCCTTTGCCACCGCGGCACATGCCACGCCGTCCGGCTATCCCACCAAGCCGATCCGCATCATCGTCGGCTACCAGGCCGGCGGTCCCACCGATCTGACGGCGCGCTTGCTGGCCGGCAAGCTGCAGGCGGGGCTGGGGCAGCCGGTCATCGTCGAGAACAAGGTGGGCGCGGGCTCCAACATCGCCTCCGACTATGTCGCGTCGGCGCCCCCGGATGGCTACACGCTGCTGCTGGCAGCGGCGCCGATCACGATGACCAAGTACCTTTACAAGGGGCTGAAGTTCGATGTGCTCAAGAGCTTCGAGCCAATCGCCAACGTGATGACGGCGCCGGCCGTGCTGGCGGTATCGACCAGGCTGCCGGCGCACGACCTGCGCTCGCTGATCGCACTGGCGAAGAAAAAGCCGGGGACCTTGACCTTCGGCTCGACCGGCGCCGGCGGATCGCAGCACCTGGCCGGCGAACTGCTGAAGCAGCGCGCGGGCATCGACATGCTGCATGTTCCTTACAAGGGAGCGTCGGCCGCGCTCACGGACCTGATGGCAGGCACCGTCGACATGGTGTTCATGACGTCGATGTCGGCGTTGCCCACGTTGAAGTCCGGCAACCCGCGCGCGATCGCGGTGGCATCGAAGAAGCGCATGCCGCAGATGCCGCAGCTGCCGACGATGGAGGAGGCGGGGCTGCCCGGATTCGAGGCCGATTCGTGGAACGGCCTGCTGGCCCCGGCGGGAACGCCCAGGGAAGTGCTCGACCGCCTGAACGCCGAAGTCAACAAGGCGCTGGCCTCGCCCGACGTGCGCGACACGCTGGTATCGCAGGGGGCCATTGTCGTCGGCGGCTCGCGCGAGCAGTTCCGGCAGTACCTGGTCGAAGAGGTCGATCGCTGGGGCAAGGTATTCCAGACGGTGCACATCTCGCTGCAATGAACGCGGGCCGACTGCGATGGCTGCGATGGCCAGGCGGATTGATCGATGTTTGACTATCTTGTCCGAAGGGACCGGGGAGGGGAAACACCCATCGAGGAGCAGACCCATGCGGCAAGACATCGAGCAGCTATTCGAGCGATACCAGCAGTGCTTCGTGCAGGGCCTGCGCGGCGAGGCTGACCTGGAAAGGGTCGCCGGATTTTTTGCCGAGCGCTTTATCACGGCGTGGCCCGGCGGCGTGATGACCGGCACCAACGACGAGCAACTACGCGGCGTGATGGGCAAGGGCTTCGATCACTACCGCGCGATGGGCATGCGCGATATGGCCGTCGACCATGTGGCGGTGCACCAGATCGACCCGATGCATGGCGTCGCCAGCGTGGCGTGGGCCTCCACCTTCGAGCGCCCCGGCGAGGCCCCTCGCGTGGTGCGGTTCAGCGTCCACTACCTGGTCCAGCTGCGCGAGGGCGATGCCAGGATCTTCGGCTGGATCGCCGGCGACGAGGAAGCGGAACTGCGCGCGCAGGGGATCACGTCATAGTGCTTCGCGGTTGAGCCGGTCTTGCCGCGGTGCCAACGCTGGCGCCTCGATAGGCGCCGACGAGCCGCGCGGTGGCGGAGACAGCGCCGCGATCTGCTGCGCGATCCACGCGTCGGCCAGGGCCTGCGCGCGCTCGAGACAGGCGGGTCCGCGCCGCAGATTGTCCAGCCGCAACACCGACAGGTCGTGCAGGCCGGCGGTGGCCAGCGCGTGACGCAGATACGGCGTCAGGAAATCCGGCTGCCCCTTGCCGTCATCGCCGAGCGGCCCGCCGCTGCCGACGATCAGATAGACCGGGCGGTCGGGCAGCATTCCCTTCTTGCCTTCCGGCGTGCGCGCGAAGGTGCGGCCGGGGCGCAGGATCTGGTCGATCCAGGCCTTCAGCGTGGCGGGTACCGTGAAGTTGTGCATCGGCGTGGAGATCACGATGCGATCCGCGGCCCGCAATTCGGCGATCAGCGATGCCGAGAAGGCAAGCACGCCCGTATCGCTGGCCGCATCGGTAGACTCCGCCGCGAGGCTGGCATGCGCGAATGCGCCATCGACCAGGGGCGGCGGACGACGCGCCAGGTCACGCTCGACCACGCGCAGCGTTTCCCGCTGCCGCATCCGCTCGATCAACGCGGCGCCTGTGGCGCGGCTGGTCGACGCCTCCCCATTGGGGCTGGCGCTGACATGAAGCACGGTTTTCATCGTGGCTCCCGATGGTTTATTCCGCAGGTCAGCTCACCGCCTCGGAGAATCGCAGCCCGATGATCCCCACCACCGTCAGCGTCAGGAACAGCAGCCGCTGCCATTGCATGCCCTCGCCGAAGCTGACGATGCCGATCGCGACCAGCCCCAGCGTGCCGATGCCGGTCCAGATCGCATAGGCGGTGCCCACCGGCAGATTGCGCAGCGCCTTGGCAAGCAGGAAGATGCTGGCCAGTCCAGCGGCAACGGCCACCACGCTCGGCAGCAGCCGTGTCCAGCCCTGGTTCAACTTCAGCGCGACGCCCATCACGATCTCCAGCGCGGCGGCGGCAAACAGAAAGGTCCACGCCATCGCTCACGCCTCCGCCCGATCCTGCGTCGCCGCCGCGGGCCGGCGCAACGCCGCGAGGCCGCGCTGTACTGCCGGCCGATCGGCGATGCGCTCGAGCCAGCGGGCCACATGCCGGTATTCGGCGATGTCGAGCCGCAGTTCGTCATGGCTACGCAACCACGGAAACGCGGCGATGTCGGCAATGGTGTAACGGTCCAGCGCCAGATAGTTCGATTCCGCCAGCCGTCGGTCCACCACCCCATAGAGCCGATGCGCTTCCTTCGTGTAGCGCTCGATCGCTTCGCGATTTCCGCTCTGCGAGCCATGCAGGAACCACCACAGCTGTCC
>Ga0065721_10003945_pt1 | contig 53747 bp, 58 predicted proteins | sample Mesricmetagenome_FD_59108 | JGI IMG/M metagenome (GOLD analysis project Ga0065721, IMG submission 59108) | Mesophilic microbial community from rice straw/compost enrichment Sample: eDNA_1 v2 (version 2) | ecosystem: Engineered > Solid waste > Grass > Composting > Bioreactor | place: USA: Davis... | reverse complement strand
CGGTTTCGCTCATAGACACTCCACCTCCAATTCCTTTTTCATCGCCTGTCTGGCCTGATAGAGCCTCTTCTTGACCGTTCCGGACGGAATCCTCAATGCCGATGCGATCTCCTCGATGGACAGCTCCGCGGTATAGTACATATAAAGCGGAATCTTGAGCTTATCTTGAAGACGGTCCGCAACCTCCTGGATTTGACGGCGCCGCTCCGAAGACAGCAAGGCATCTTCCGGGGACTCGTCCGTAAATAAAGCATTGTACTCGTCGCTGTATTCCGCCGTGGGCGCGATTCTCTGTCTCCAGGCGAACTTCCGGCGCTGGTTCTTGCGCAGCCCGACCGCGACCGACAGGAGAAAGGCTTTCGGATTGCGATTGCCGTCCATTTTCTTTCTCGTTTCTATCGCTTTAAGCAAGGTTTCCTGATAGAGATCGTCCGTATCCGCCCTGTTCGCCGTCAGTCTAAGGCAGAATCCGTATAACGCTTTGCCGTGCCGTTCGATCAGATCGTTGAGCTCTTCGATATCCAAGCCGCTTCTCCTTTCCGAATGATCATTCACCTCTATATGGTCATAACTCGAGCTATGGTTCCCTAGCAGTCTTGCAGCCGAAAAAAAAGAGCGCCTATCTCCTATCTTCGGAGATATACGCTCGGATGCAACACGCGATTCACCTTCTCGGCGCTTAACAGCATCATAACGAGGAACGCAAGCGCAATGAACGGTAATAAAACGATGCTCGTCTGCGCGGCAAGGACTCCGAACAGCGGAGGGAGAAAGGTCGCTCCCGTATAGGCGACCGCCATCTGGTAGCCCATCAGCTTGGCGGAGTTCTCCTTGCCGAAACGAGCCGGCGTTTCATGAAGGAGGCCGGGGTAGATGGGAGCTAACCCAAGTCCGATCAGAACGAGCCCGGCTAGGAAAAGCGAAGGCTGCGGAAGCAAGAGCAGCACCCCGCCCGCAATGGCGATCAACTGGCCGCAGCGGATCAGCACGCGATTGTGGACTTTCAGGGTAATGAACCCGGTAATCAGCCTTCCGACCGTTATTCCCCCATAGTACAAGGAGATCCAACCGGCGGCCGACTCGGCCGTCATGTCCCTCGCTCCTACCAGATAGCTGGCTCCCCATAATCCGACCGTGGCTTCGACTCCGCAATAGAACAAAAAAGCGCTAAGCGTCGGTTTAACCCCTTTGATCCGGAGCACGCCCGCCTTGGAGCTGCCCGCGGATCGTCCCTTCTCCGATGCGGCTTGGTCGGGAAGCTCCTCGCGGTTCTCGACCTCTCTGTTTGCGGCGACGCGCTTCCATAGGGGGAGCGTAACCAGCAGAATAATCGCGAGCGAGAACTGAATCATGGATACGGCGGCATACCCCTCTCTCCAGGAGTTATGCTCCGTCATAAAATAAGACATGATAATCGGTCCCATCGTAGCCCCTACACCCCAGAAACAGTGCAGCCAGTTCATGTGATGGGCCTTGTAATGGTCGGCGACATAATGATTCAGCGCCGCATCGATGGCTCCTCCGCCTAAGCCCAGCGGAATAACCAGCAAGACAAGCCAGATCAGCGAAGGCGCCGCGGAGAAGCCAAGAAGCGCTCCCGCCGTAAGGCAGCAGCTGATCAGCGTGATTTTCCCCGTCCCGACCCGCGCAACCAAACTCCCGCTCGCCAGGCTGGACACGATGGTGCCTCCGGCCGCGATCATGGACAAGACTCCCGCGAAGCCGAACGACGCCCCCATGTCGAGCCGCATCGAAGGCCAGGCCGACCCGAGCAGGGAATCCGGAATTCCTAAGCTAATAAAGGCCAAATAAATAATCGCCAGAAAAAAGGTTGCCATCCTGCCCCTCCCTCAGCCTTCCGTAATCATCAAATTTAGCGCCAGCTGCTGCAAGCCGGTCAAGTAATCCTGTCTCCAATTGCTCATCATCAGCAAGGGCAAATGCTCCTTCGGAATGTAAGCCGAGCTTCTCTCCGAGATCTTGGCCAATAGCGCGTCGTCCACTTCCTCCTCGTTAAACACGACGGCCCGAGGGTTGAGAATGGCGGCGAACGCGGCGATCAACCGGGCGACCGCATCGACCTGCTTTTCCCCTGCCAACACGATCCGGCGATCTTGGCCTTCCAGCTGCAGCGCTTGAAAGAAGGATTGATGATCGTACTGGGGCACGAAAGAAATCTCTCCCGAGAAAAACGTGCTGCCCCGCACGACATCGCCGTTGATCATGATGCCGGAGCCCGGTCCGTTCTGGCCGAAATACAAGTAAACCAGCGACTCGTTCTCGAGCTCGAAGTTCGACGCGTACCCAAGCACCGATGCGTTCATGTCATTCTCGACCGCGACCGGCAGCTGGAACCGGGCTTCGAATTCCCCTTTTAAATCGTAGTCGAGGAATTGCTGATAGGGAGGGATGAAGATGATTCTCCCGTTGTTCACGGCGCCGGGCACTCCGATCGCGATGGAACGAAGCCTCGGGTACTTCTCGATCAGCGACTCGATAAGGTCCGCCAGAAGCTGCGCGTCCTGCTCCAGTACGCTCGGCTTGGTCCCCCGTTCCTTGACCTCTCCGATGCAGTCGAAGATCGAATAACTCGTCTCGTTCTTTTCTATGAAAATAGCCAACCCCAGCATGTATTCCGGATCATACGTATACCGCTTCGCTCTTCGGCCTCCGCTGGAATCGTCATCGCCCGTATAGCGGATCTCTCCGTCCTTCTCCATCTGGGCGATGAACTTGCTGATCGTCGGAAAGCTGATCCCCAGCCGCTGGCTCAGCTCCGCCTTCGTAGCGCTTCCCATCATGATGAGGCCCGCTCGGATTCGATGGATTAACGGTTCCCTGATGTCCTTCGGAGCCTTGAATACGTTCGTCATGTCGATCAACCTTTCACCGCTAAGGGTGGGCGCTTGGACACTTATTAAATCAATTTAATAAGTCTAGATCATCTTAGCAGACGTCAAGCGTATCGGCAATATGGGGTGTTAAGTTGTTTGAGGGTGGGCCAGCTGATATGATAAAAATAATTAACTTTGTCCGACGTATGGAGGGGTCAACGTGGAAGTGTTGGAGCCGTTTCTGAACCGTATCGACAATCCGGAGCATCGAGTCCGAATGGAAGACGTGTTTGCTTGGATCTTATCGAAATTCCCGACCCTAGAGCCCAAGATCGCGTGGAATCAGCCGATGTTTACCGATCACGGCACCTTTATCATCGGCTTCAGCGTCGCCAAGCAGCACATGGCCGTTGCCCCTGAGGAAGCCGCCATGGCTCGGTTCGCCGAGGAGATCGAGCGGAGCGGCTACGGTCGCACCAAGGGGTTGTTCCGCATCCGTTGGAACGAGCCGGTGGATTTCTCCTTGCTGGAGAAGCTGATCGAGTTCAATATCGAAGATAAGGCCGACTGCACGACTTTCTGGCGGAAGTAGAAGGGTTGTAGGAGCTCTCGGAGGGCTTAAGAAGCTACATTGTACATGAAATTTCATCTATAATCTGTCCATGATTCGATATTGAGCTCAATGTACATGAAATTTCATCTATAACGGCCCTGTTTTTCAAAATAAAGCAGATTATACATGATTTTTCAGCTACAATCCCTCAATTGGGCCCTCTGGCGAAAAATAAACATGATATTTCATGCTTATTCACTTATGCTTATCTACTTAGACGAAGGTTCTTCCCTTCTATTATATTTAATCCTCGTCCCGCCCCGTTACTCGATTCATTTTCTTTGAGGGACCGGAACATCAATCAAAAGAGAAGAGAACTACCGTTTTTGGCGGCAGTTCTCTTTTTATTTCTATCTCGAAGCCCCTTAATGAATGTCGTGCTTCTTGAAGTTGCCGCCCTTCACTTCGGCGACGTCGTACACCATAATAAAGGCGCCCGGGTCGATCTCATGGATGATTTCTTTCATTTTGCTTTCTTCCAGCCGATTGATGACGCAAGTGATTTCTTTGAATTGTTCGTTGGAATAACCGCCTTCTACGAGGTTATAGGTAGCGCCGCGCCCTAGACGATCGCGAATCGTCTCGACCATGACCTCGGGATGCTTGGTGATGATCTTGAAGGTTTTGGCGCCGCTTAAGCCTTCTTCGACGATATGGATCACTTTGGAGGCGATAAAATAAGCGATGCCTGACAGAATAGCCCCTTGAAGGCCGAATACGGTCGAAACGACGATAAACACGAACATATTCAAGAACAGGATCAGATCGCTCGTGCCGAACGGCAGCTTACGGGAAAGCAGTACGGCCAGCATATCGATTCCGTCCAACGCGCCGCCGTTGCGCAGGGCCAGACCCATTCCGAAGCCGATGATGATACCGCCGACGACGGTTACCAGCAGCGTATCTCCTTCTATAATGGGCGTCAGGTGATGCATGACGACCGTTCCGACGGCCAAGGAAGCAATGCCGAGCACGGAGTAGATAGCAAAGCTCTTCCCGATCTGCTTATATCCTAGAAAAATAAACGGTATATTAAGAACCCCGATCAGAAGTCCCAGCGGAAGTCCGATAAACTCCGACCCCACGATGCTCAGACCCGTCACGCCGCCATCGGATACGTTGTTGGGAATTAATACGGTTTCTAGCCCATAGGCCGTTATGAACGCTCCGATAATGACGGCAAGTCCTCGTAAAACCTTCTTTAATGCGACCGATTGCTGTTGTTGTGCGCTCTTCATCTACTAACCTCGTTTCCGTTTGATTGCCCATAAATCGAACACAAAGTTTATTATACCCGTTGAGAGCGTTGAAATTAAACATTTGTTATTAAAATCCAACTTCAATGTTGGATATAAAACAACGGCAGCCTCGGATTCGAAAAGCATCCAAGGCTGCCGCTTTCTCAATTACCATTTCGAAAGGCCATACTTTTGGAACCATTGCACGATCTCTTCATTCGCTGGTTCCCGATATTGATCATCCAGTGCATGATTGCCATTCGGAAACATAACCAAATTAACGGTTTTATCCGCCTTTTCCATATCGTCGGCATATTGTTGAACGGTTTGCCATATGACATTGGCATCGCCTGTTCCTTGCAAGAAAAGAACCGGAGCCTCTATATCTGGAATTCGATCTAATAAAGAGCCGTTATTATTATGTACATCATCATTTAATTCTTTAAGCTGATACCTCCAACCTGCGATAAGCAAGGACGAATTTTTGGGATTCTCATCAAGCCACCGGATATATTCATCCGAACCGACAAAAGAACCAACGGCGGCAACGGCTTTAACATCGCGACGTTCGGAAGCCATTCTTAAAGCGACGCCGCCTCCAAACGAGTAGCCAAGCAGATAGGTTGAATCTTCTTTTATTTTCTCTCCTAACATGGACTTCGCTGCTTTAACCGCATTTTGAGCATCCAGCGTGCTGCCTGCCAGCCCTTGCAGATGTCCATCGCTTTCCATATATCCACGATAATTCGGGTATAGCGTAATCACTCGATGGGATGCTTTGCTGACCGATTCAGCGGTGTATCCGAAATCGTAATGGGAGATGGATTCTTCTCTAAAGAGTTTCCCCCCGTGAAGATTTATAACCAACGGGTATTCGCCGGACCATACGGGTTCGGTTAGCAGCGCTTCTACCTTTGTACCTTCGCTATAGTAGAATATTTGGTAGATATTGAGTTTCGGGTTCTGTCCAGGCACCTTGATTAATTCTTTCGAGATGATTTCCCCGTCGTTTGAAGCGGATTGACAGCCGGATAACAGGGTTGCCATTATCATGATAGTTAAAGAAATCAGCAATACCGCACGTTTTATTGGGATATCCTCCTTTCCTTTTTTTCCGTACCCGGATTTTTATAATCGTCCGTACAGGAAATTTTGTAAGTAATTGGATTATATCTCACGGAAACTACTGAAATCAATAAAATTGATATAGTCTACCAGGGTATTCATGGAGAGGTACTCGCTTGACGCCCGTAATAAGCGAACCCTGACATCACGACTCCAAGAATAGCGCAAATGAAATAAAGGAACGAATAGGACGAGAAATCCGCCAGCGGCCCCATCGCGGCCCCTCCCAGCGAGACGCCCAGGTCGGCCATAGCCAGAAACAAGCCCAGCAGAACATTGCGGCTCGGCTGCGGAAGCACGAAGGTCAAATAAGTCGTTAACGTAGGATATAGCAGCGCTTGAGAGATTCCCATCAAACAGCCGCCCAAATAAAACCAAACGAAGCCTCCCGAGACCGAAGGGCTTAAGCTGACGCACAACGAAGCCGCTGCCACGTTCAACAGAATGACCATGACGTAAGCGGAATGCCACTTCCCGTCGGAGGGGATTTTTTTCCTTAAGAAGAAACGGGCCGCGACAATCGTAACCGCCTGAAGCATCAGGAAGACGGCGGCGCTGGCGCTTGGAATCTCTTCGGCGTACAGAGGAATAAAGGTTGTCACGGCTCCGAAAACAATGGAAGCGACTAGCATCAACAGGCTGCACTTAAATAGGTGCGGATTCCGGTATAACTGAGGAAGGTCTTGCAGGAACGATGTGGTTTGCGGAGATGGACCCGTTACGGATGCTTCGGAGTCATTCATTCGGACAGTAAAGCCGGCTAAATTCGTTATCATGGCGAAGGCGATCATGCTCACGACAAACCAAGTCCAATCGCCGGAGCGCCACATCCCGACGGCCAGCAGCGGCCCGATAATCGTAGGGATCGAGGCAAACAGGGAATACAGCGAGATTCCCTGAGAACGTTCCTTCTCCGGCAGCGCATCGACAATGCCCAACTGCAAAGCCATGGAGAAGAAGGCCGTACATGCCCCCTGCAGCATCCGGGCCGCGAAATACCCCTCCAGGCCTGTAAACGTATATAAAAGCAGGGCCAATCCATTGATGACCAGAATGATACGCAGCACGCGAACCGGTCCCTGCCGATGAATGATTCGGCCCGCCCACGGTCTAAAAAACATCGTCGTGAACAAATAGGCTCCCATCACGATTCCGATCTCCGTATTGCTTGCGCCCCACGAATCTCCCTGAAGCGGAATCATGACATTCAGGATGGAATTGGCTCCGAAGTAGATGATGGTTAATAAATATAAACGCAGAAACGGCCATGACAAAGCTCCTTTTGCCATCCTTGCTCCTTCCTCCATCCCGCTAGGTAATCATCATCCTCAGCAGCTTTTGCGCGTAAGGCGACTGAACGTTTTTTAATTCCTTAATATCAACGATCTCTTCGATCTGACCGCTTCTGAGGATCAGCACCCGGTCGCACAAATAAGCGGCGGATTGGATATCGTGGGTAATGAACAGATAGCCCAGACGGAACGAGTCCTTCAACTCCTTGAGCAGCTCCAACACCTGCATCTGAACGGATCCGTCCAAGGAGCTGATCGCTTCGTCCAGAAGAATGCACGGCGATTCCGTCGCAACGGCCCTTGCGATGCACACCCGCTGGATTTGTCCGCCCGACAGCTCATGGGGGTACTTGGAGCGAAACGACGAGTCCAAACCGACTTGGCGCAAGAGTCGACCGACCTTGTCGCGTTTGGCCTCCAATCCGTCCGGCTGCAGGGTCAACGGCTCCAGAATCGCTTGTTCGACGGTAAAATAAGGATTGATGGAGGAGGTATAATCCTGAAAGACGGCGCTGATTCTCCCTCGTCTCCCTCCTTTCTTCTCCACGCTTTCTCCCTGAAGCAAAATCGTACCGCGGTCGGGCTTCTCGATGCCGAGCAGCAAGCGTCCCAACGTCGACTTCCCGCTGCCGCTCTCCCCGATAATGCCCAGACATTCCCCTTCCTTGTATTCGAAACTAATATCCTGCAGAATGTGCTGTCGTTCCCTTGAGAATATGCCTCCCTTGCGATAGGTTTTATAGACTCCTTCAACGGTCAGCAATTCCGGCACCTCCCATCAGCTCCTGAAATCGGTCGTTCAGCTTCCGCTGCGATGACGTCAAATAACGGGTATATTCATGACGCGCATTCGAGAAAATGGCTGCTGCCGTCCCGCTCTCGATAACGCTTCCGGCTCTCATCACCATCACTTCATCCGCCAATTTCTTGACGACGCCCAGCTCATGGGAGACGAAGATCATGGAACACCCCGTCCTCTCCCTTAATTGAATAAACTGTTCCACGACCTCGAACTTGGACACCGTATCGAGCGCGGTAGTCGGCTCGTCGGCAAGAATGACGTCCGGCTCCAACAGAAGGGCCAGGGCGATCATCACGCGCTGCAGCATGCCCCCGGACAATTGGTGCGGGTATTTATTCAGTATGCCGATCGGGTCTTGAAGCCTTACGCTTTGCATGGCTTGCCTCAGCTTCTCCGTCGTTTCGCTTTTGTTCCAATGGTAATGGCGGGCGAGAGTCTCCCTAAGATGAACGCCGATGACGCTCGACGGATCGAAAGCGCGCATTCCGTTCTGGAGGATCATGTAGAGCTGCTTCCCTCGTCGGCTTCTCATTTCGCGTTCGTCCAGTTCGTTTAAATCGACTCCTTTAAACCGGATCTTCCCCGATTGAAGAAGCCCTCTCCTGTTTAATCCCATAATCGCCCTGCAGGTCAGTGACTTGCCGCTCCCGCTCTCGCCGATAATGGCCAAGCAGCTTCCCTTCTTCAACTGAAACGAGCTATCCGAGACGAGCACGCTCCCTCCGCGACCGTCCCACACTCTCAAATTCCTCACTTCCAATAGATTCATAGAGGAATCACGCCACCTCGTTTCTTTGGATTCTTCCGGCCACGGAGTCCGGACGGCCCTGCCGTTTCTTGCCGGATATCCCTAGCTTGGGATCCAGGGCGACCTGGAGCGAGTCCGTAAAGAAGTTGACGGCCGTCACGAAGAGAATGGTCGTTATCCCGGGAGCAAGCATCATTTCCGGTCTTGAGAACATGACTTCCCTCGCCTCGTTCAGCATCATCCCCCACTCCGCATGAGGCGCTTGGATCCCTAGCCCCAGAAAAGAGAAGCCGGAAAGCTGCAAAACCATAGAGCTGTAGGCGCTGCTGGAGGTCACGGCAATGTCCGGCAGCGAGACCGGCAAGATATGCTTCCTCATGATTCGGAGGCTGCCCATGCCAAGCACCTTGGAGAACTTCACGTATTCGGATTCGGCATAGGCCATGACGGACGTTCGGATGATGCGGGCGAACCAGGCCCACTTCATCAAGACGAACGCAAGCAGAATATTCTCGAGCCCCACGCCGAGAATGCCAATGATCGCTAAGGTCATCACGTAGCCGGGAAAGGACAGCATGACATCGCAGATTCTCATTAGGAAAGCGTCGATTCTTCCTCTGAAATATCCGGCAATAAATCCGATAATCGCCCCGATCCCTACGGAAGCGACCAGTGCGGCCAATACCCACAGCACGCTTGGACGAATCCCGTAGATGAGTCTGGAGAGAACGCATCGTCCCAAATGATCGTTGCCCAGCAGGTATTCCCAGGATGCCGAGGCAAAGCGAAGCTCCATATGGACCTCTTCCGGATCGTTCGGGGCAATCCAGGGCGCGAAGATCCCGGCGATGACGGTAATCGAGATAATAGCCAACGATACGGCAGCTAACCTGTCTTTGAGAAAATAATGGAATCGTCTCATTTATCCGTCTTCCCTTAATTTAGGATTCACCCAAGCGTTGATCATGTCCGAGAAGGTATTGACGATGACGAAAGACGCAGCCAGGACGAGCACGTACGCTTGGATGATCGGGAAATCCCGGCTTAGGATGGAATTGACGCTTAGCGTCCCCAACCCCGGCCAAGCGAAAATATTCTCCACGACAACCGTGCTTCCGAGGATGATAGGAATCGCCATGCAAAATACCGAGACGGCCACCTGAAGCGAATTTCGGAGAATGCGCCTCGTGATCTTGCGCTCCGGCAAGCCGCATGCCCTGCCGTACAGAACATAATCCTCGTTAAGGTTGCTCAGCATGGAGCTTCTCACGACCCGGAAATAAATCCCGGCATAGCTTATCGTAATGACGGTTACCGGCAAGATATAGCTGCCGATCGTGTCCATGCCGTTCGTAGGCAGCAAATCCAGCTTGACGGAAAAGTACAACACCAATAGGGACGCCAACAAATAGGAGGGCATAGCGGTCAGAAAGAAGGAGATCCCTCGGATCGACTTATCCAACAGCTTTCCTTCCCTAAGGGCGCAGAGAACGCCTAAAGCGATGGACAAGATAATAATGGCCACGACCGACACGATCGTTAGCTTCAACGTATTCAAGAAGGCGGGTCCCAGCAAGGACCACACCGGTTTGCCCGTCACGTAGGAGTCTCCGAAGTCCAATCTCAAGCAGGAGAGGAACCAGTTCCAATAACGGACGAGCAAAGGGCGGTCCAAGCCCAGAGCCAGCCTCGTTTCCTCCAGCAACTCGTCGGTAATTCTCGGCACGCCTTGGGCATGAAGCACGACTTCGGCCGGATCCATCGGAGAGAGTGAATTCAGAATAAAGGTAAGGAAAGAAACGACGAGCAGAAGCGGAACCGAGATCAGCCCTCTTTTGAAAATATATCTCCCCATGAAGGTCTCCTTTATGACAAGTAAAAAGGGGGAATTCCCCCCTCTTGCTTGCCGAATCTCCTACCGGCTAAAAGACATTTGCTCAAACGGAAGCTCGAACTGCGTTTGCTTGAAAGAGATGCCCTGCAGGTCCTTAGGCGCCACGACCGTAACGCTGCCGTTGGTTAGCGGAATAAAGACCGCTTCGTCGTGGACGATGCTCAGGATATCTTGATACAGGGCCTTCCGGGTTTCTTCATCGGAAGACACCATAACTTCCCCGATTTTTCGGTATAGCTCCTCGGCTTCCGGAATGCCGCTCGTCGTATGCCGGTATGCCGCATCGGAGGTAAAGGAGGCGATGGTGCTCTGCGGATCGTACGCGAGACCCCAGGTTTGATTAAACAGCAGATCGTAGTCTCCGGTCGTTCTTCTGTTGGCAATAGAGGTCGACTCCTCGCCGAACAGCTCCAGCTGGATGCCGATATTCTTCGCCGCATTCTGAATCATTTCGGCCTGTGCCTTCTGGGACGAGGAATTGACGTCGTAGTACAAGCTCATGGTTAATTTTCGGCCGTCCTTCTCCCTGATCCCTTCCCCTGCCCAACCGTTCTCCTCCAGCAGCTTCTTGGCCAGCTCGATGTCATATTCGCGCTTCTCCAGCTCGACGTTCGCGTAATTGACATTCGAGGAGAAGAGCGTATCGGCTGCGGACTCCGTACCGCTGAAGATAGCCTCGCTGATGGTCTCTCTGTCGATTGAATGCCAGAGTGCTTTGCGTACAGCGGCATCCGCGGCGGGGCTGTCCTGTTTGCTGCTGTTGGCGACGATCATCTTGGTGTTCATCGGCTCGCTTCTGACGATCTGGAAGCCGCCCGATTCGGCCAGCTTGTTCATCGCCTCCACGTCGATGCTGTCCGCTCCCCGGTCATCCGTAAACACGAAGTCGACTTCCCCTTTCTGAAGGGCCAGGAATGTCGTTTCGCCAGCCGGAAGTACTTTAGCCGTAATCTTCTTCAGCTTAGGAGCGCCATTCCAATACCTCTCGTTCGCTTCGAAGACGGCATATTGATCGGTTTTATGATCCGTGAGCTTATAAGGACCGGTTCCGTCGAATCCGTTGACGCCATCCTTCGTTTCGCCGTCGATAAAGTCCTTAGGGGAGAGAAACACGTACGGCCGAGTCATCGACAATTCAAGCAACGTAGGATAATAGGGCTCCGAAAGCACCAGCTGCACGGTATATTCATCGATTACCTTCGTTTCCGTCAGCATGGAGGACAATTTAATCCACGCATGCTTGGAAGCGTTGCTCTGAACGGCATCGAAATTGAGCTTGACCGCTTCGGCGTTGAAAGGCTCGCCGTCATGGAAAGTGACGTTTTGCCGAAGGTGGAACGTATAGAGCTTGCCATCCTCGGAGATGTCCCACGATTCCGCCAACAGCGGCTTAATGCCTTCCGCCGTGTTTTCCACCAACGATTCGTACACGATTCCCTGCGCCGGCATAGAGCCCGCATACAGATGAGGGTTCATGTCGTTGATGTCTTTGGCCGTCGAGTATACCAGTTCATCTCTCGCCGAGGAGGACGCTGCCGAATTCGCCGAGCTCTCCTTCTCGCTATTAGCGGAGTTGCTGCATCCCGCCAGCCATAAGGCCGTGACTACCAATACAAGAAAGGGAACGACTTGTTTCTTTACCATTTCACTGCCTCCTGATCTCCTCGCTAACCAACTCGCCGCTAATCCGCAGCAGATCCTCTTCGAAGCTTTGAACGAGGAATGCCTCGGACAACGGTTCATCCTTTAGCCTTTGCGCGGTTTCTTCGATTTTGTTTTCATAGGTCGCTATAAACCGATCCAGCGTCGGCGTTCTTACCTCTACGGTTCTTGCCATGCCTTGAATGATTTTGATCCGGTAATAATCTTCTTTGGGCATTCTCGGGATATCCCAATAGCCATCCTTGTTGACGAAAATAGGACGCAGGGGAACCGCCGAAAAATCGAAATATCTCCCCTCCCCATCCGGTTCGGAGTAGGGATCGATCAGCAAGGAAGCGTAGCGGACGTACAATAAATACTCTTGGCCAATAGCATCGAGACGGGTAAAGTTTTCGATGTCTTGACGGGATAAGCTTTCCGGTCTCACCGGATAATTATCGTCCGTCATAAACTTTAGAAGATTCAGGCCTTTCAGCCCTATCCTCTCCAACAGGGTCGAGATCTCTTGCCAATACTCCCTCATCTCGCGAATAAGCCGCGGAGTAATGGGGCCTTCGGGGAAAAGCTTGTAAACGTATTTCTTGGAATCTACCTCTTTAAAAACGACACTTAAAGAAAATTCATTCATGAATAGCGGCGGATGGACGTATAACGAGATGTTTCTCGACTCGGCTTCTATCGGAGCAGGCATGACTTCGAGAGCGATCCCTAATCGCGAGTATAAGTCGCAAAGCTTGTCGAGGTTGCGGGATGGACGATGCGAGGATCCGGCATACAATCTCTTCTTGACGCCGGTCGTCTTCGCTTGATTGGAAGGCGTTCCATGAAGCCAACGGGTATCTCCCAGATAAGTGGAGAAGCTGATCACTTCCGGGAAATAGCCGATCTCCTTCATGTACTGTTTCAGCAAGCTATTCGATCCGAAGGTAGGAGAGATCAAGATGATGCATTTGACTTGCTCAAGAAGCTTTCCATTCAGTTGACTCAGGACCTCTATGTAGGAATCCGTCGTGACCGCCATCATGACGGTATCCCATTCCCCCTCAACGGACGCGTATCCATGAAAGACTTGATCGATTCTGCACCTCCCTTCCAATCGGCCGTGTTTTTCATTTTGAATCTCGACGCGAATCTCTTGATCGTTCTCCCGCATGGCCGCAAAGAACGGAGCGGATCGGACGGACTCCCGTCCCGCGATTCCGACGTAGCTCTTTACATATTTTTTAAGAAGAAGGACCATCTGAATGCCGACGGGTCCCGTCCCCAGTACCAATACCCGGTTCAAATCGCTCATAAAGACCTCCCATTCTCCCTCTAGGTCAAGGCTTCTTATAGTAGGCGATATCGAAAACTTGATCGGGATTCAGAATAACGTCGGCAAGCTGCCACTTCCGGGGGTCGGTTTCTTGCATCGGATAATTGAACAAGGATTTCAAATCGTTCCCGAACCTCATCGCCACGGCAACGTTCGCATTCGTCAAAGAATGCAATTGATTCAGCAGCTTGTATTTAAGGGCAACCGTTGAACTAAAGATAATGTGAGTGAACTCGCCGATCCCTTCCAGCTGTTCGAGAAACTTATTCTCGAGCCGTATGCGCAAGTCTCCGCCAAGCCTATCAATGACTTTCTTCCCTAGCTCGATGGCGTCTCGATCGATATCGATGCCCAGGACCTCGGCTCCCGTTCGTTTAGCGATATACAGCGGAGTCATCGGGAATGCTCCCGAGCCCACCAATAAGACCCTGGAATACGAATCCATTCGAAATCTACCGAACTCTTCCTGGATGCCGGCCTCGATATTATCGAAGTAATCGGTATGGTCCTCTTCCCCGCCGAGCAGCTTCCATGCCCGATGCTTCTCCATCATGCCCACGCATAGAGCGGACGTTTCTCTTAACTCGCCTGCAAGCGGCGCTATCTCGGCTAATTGATGGGAATCCAATCGCTCCCACTCGGCCCGGTTCCTCTCCTCGAGGATAAATTTCGAATAGTCGTTAATGACCTTCTCTAATTCAGGGCCACCAGGGACACGATTGCGGGATGGAGCCGATAAAGAGGAGAACTTCTCGAGAAAATCAGTTAAAGATCGGCGCAGCCGAAGGTATGGATTCATTCTGACCGCTCCCTTTCGAATCGATAAATGCTTTGCCATGAGCCACTATGCTTACGGCACCCTCGATTTGAAGACTTGTTACCTTCTGTCCGCCGTATTCCGCCGATACTTGAATCGTGCCGCCCGGCTGTTTGATTCGCGCGCTGACATTCTCCTTGTCCCGCCAGGATAAATACGCTCCAACCGAAGCCGTTCCGGAGCCGCACCCTTTCTCCCAGACCATGCTGTCCAATCCCGGTAGGTAAATAAGCGGAGCCATTTCAAATGTGTCCGAATTAAACATCAAGATGCCGATCAATCCGGAATCGAATGCGATGCCAAGCAGTTTGGCCAACCCTTCGGCTTTCCTCCTCCACTCCTCGGAGAATCGATCCGCCTCGATGACGACGTGGAAAGCATGTTCGTACTTCACTAAAACAAGCGGTATCTCTTCCCCTCCATAAGTCGCGGACTTGGATTCGACCGCGTAAGGCAAGGGCATGGCAACCCGGCAGGAATAGAGGTCCCCATCCCTTCTCACTCGGCAGGAGACCAATTGATTCGTCCCCGAGGATTCCAACTGAATCTCCATGACACCATTGGATTCCATACCGCTCTTGTCCGCAAGGTAGGCAGCCATCGACATGCAAGCGTTGCCGCAGAACTCCCCGCCGGCCATTTGCAGATTTGCCGCCGCGACCGGGTTGCTCGAGCGGTTAATAAACCCGACCTGCTCGGCATGCAGGCTGTCGTAGGACATTAATTGCGAAGCGATGTGGTTGTATTCTTCCGCAGGATGATTCGACTTCACAAGAATGGTCATATTTTGCGTCGGGTTGAGTTTCACAAAATCGATTTCTTGCTTCATTTCACCAGCCCTTTGCTTTTATATGTAATTATTACGATTTAAATGCAGGATAAATCATCTCAGGAACATCGAAATCACCCCTCATAATTGTAATCATTACGATTTGAGGATAGCAATAAAGGAAACACTTGTCAATTCACCTGCTTACAAACAGCATGAGAACAATTGCCGAGATTACGGAAGTCGTCGCTTGCTTCGATGCCATCGAAGCCGCGAACGCCAGCCCCATCTCCTTGCGAATCGTCCACAAGGTCACTAGGCAAGCCGTAAGCGTAGAGGCCAGATAAACAAGCACGAATAGCTGACCGGCATGAAGTCCGCTTAGGAAAGCGCCGTTATCCTGGTTCAAGACAAGCAGGCCGTCCTTGCGAAGGATGGAGAACATCATTCCGCTTGCCGCTTCGGCCGGCAGGTGGAACAAGCGCATCAGCGGAGCGCATAGCGCGGTGAGAACCCCGATGACTCCCGTCTCCTGCAAAATCGTCGATACGATGCATAAGAGCAGGAAGATAGGCATGGCTTGCAGCAAGAACTGTCTCCATACATTGCGCACTCGCCAGAGAACCGCCTTAAGAGCAGGTACTTGCAGGAACGTCGTTCCGGGCTGAATCGAACGCATTCCCTCCTGCGAACGCCGGTTCCATACTCTCGTATGGATCGCGCCGACGACGGTCAAGAGGAGCAAGTAAGGCAGGAATAGCATGGGATGGCCGGCCGAGCTGAACAAGGATAAAGAGGCTCCGATCTGATAGCTGCAGGCCGAACCGAAAGCGATTAACGAAACGCATGATTTTCTTGTACAGGCGCTGCAAGCGCGGCTTTGATGAACGGCTACCACATTGCAGCCGAACCCCGACAGAACGGGAACCAGATCCCTTCCGCTGAGTCCGATGACCCTCATCCACGGGTCCAAGGAGTCCGTAATTCGATCTTTAATCCCGCTCTCCTCGCCGATCGCGATCGTTACGCTAAGAAGCAGAACGACCGGAAAGGCCCATAGAAACGAGTACCAGCCTAACGTAATGACCCCATAATCGCCTATCAGCAGAGAAGCCATCGGCTCCGGCAACCCGGCCAATCTGTCTATAATGAACGGATTCAAGACACTGTCTGCGATTGGCTGCAGCCAAGAAGACAGATGATAGGCTAGAAAGACAGGGAGCGCGAATAGCGATAAGAGGAGAACAACGGAAAGCAGACGCCCCCACGCCGGATTCTCAAACCAGGTTCTTGGCGGCTCCACGTTTCCAAATTCCGAGGACAGCCTTGCCGTCGCTTGCCGGCGAAGAGTCGCGGCATTCGCCGCCGACTCCACTATCTTCTCTCTCGAAGCCGAATCCAGAAACCGGGCGTCTACGGCGTGGACGGGAATTCCTAAGCGCTCCTTGTACGTTTGAACCTGCGTTTCGACTCGTGAAGGAACTTTATCCGCGAACGTGAGCAAGAGAGCGACCCGGATCGGACGAGCTCGGACCAGCTCGAGCAAATGCGGGAGCTCCGAGGCCGAGTGAGTCGCCCGAACGACCAGCAACGCCATATCCGCCTGGCTTAGCTCCTCCAAGGCCAACCGCGTCGTTACGCTGTCGTCTTGAAGCCTGATCCCGGGCAAATCGACGATTTGGCGGTTGGGAGCAAGGGAGCCTCTTCTCGCCATTACGGTCGAGCCTCTGAAATTCGCTACCTCGGATGAAGAATCTCCCGTCAAGCTTCGGAACAGGGCGGATTTGCCGGAGGATTCGAAGCCGATAAGCGCCATAGACGATGGTTGCGACATCTCGCCGTTCAGCATTCGCAATTCTCTCCGCAGCAAGATAAATCGTCCAGGAAGAAGCCTTGTTTCCGGTATTCATCCAGAACGGAAGCATCCAACCCCAGCTTGGAAGCGAGATGATTCGCGATCACCCCGAAACGCTGGCGGAATTTATATATAAAACAGAAATGCAGATCGCCGTGTTTGACTGCCGGACCGGACAAATAAAGGCCCGGCGTCATCGAAGATTCGTCGTTGCCGCTCAGCGCCGGTGCTCCGTTCGAGCCTGTCTCGAACAAATCTTCGACAAGCCTCAGGCTGCCGCGGAATCCCGTCGCCAATAGGGGCGGAGAAACGGAGGTCACGGTCGTCGCTCTTCCGGACGAACTGACGCAGCGTATTCGATAGCTTCCTTGTCCGGAGAGCTCGATCTCGCGAACCTCATGCCGCCCCATCAACCGAATTCGGCCCTCTTCGAGGCTATGGATGCGATCCTTCGTATATGGAGACAGCTCTACGCTCGGATCGCTGCTTCCCTTATGGGTCCATCGGCCGCTTCGGTCGATAAGGGTTACCTTCTTCCCTAGCTTGCCAAGGTTTATAGCGGCATCCGCGCCGCTCTCGTATCCTCCTATGACGACGAATTCATCGCCCTCAAGGTCGTTCCAGTTCGGGATCAGGCTGGTATGAATGGCGTGTTCGGACCCCGGAAAAGCGTCAAGCTTCGGGTATTGAAACTCTCCGGCGGCCCAGATCACGAAGCGGCTGCGAAGCGTGCCTTCGGACGTGTCGACTTCGAACCCGCCGGCCGGCAACGGCCGTACCGCGGCGACATCGACTCCTCGTCTTATCGGGAGCTTCTTGTGATCCGCGACGGCCTGCAAGTATTCGGCGTATTGCTTGCCGGTCGGATGTTCCGTATTGAGCGAATACGCGGGAGAGGTGTTGAGGGTTATTGCATTCAAATCGAGCATGCCATAAGCATTGCTCGTGAACGAAGGCGTGATCATCCTCATCTCCGGCGGCCACAGCAGGAAGGAAGCCCCCACTTCGCCCCGCTCCAGTATTCGGAACGAACGGACCTTCAAGTCTTTCAAAACGCAGCCTATCCCGATTCCGGCCGCTCCTCCGCCGATAACCAAACAATCGAATGTAGCCAAGGTTCAGCCTCCTTTCCTATATATAAATTCAAGACTCGCCTTCTAGCTTCTTTAGGGCTTCCTCGATAGCGTCTTCCGAGAAGCCTTGACCGATATGCACGATGACCTCCCGAACTACTTGCAAAGGGCGTATGGCCGATAGATGCGATTGTCCGTAGGCGTATTGAACGAGGGACAAGGCGCCGTCCTCCTTGAATCGGACAATTCCCTTGGCACGGTAAATATGATCGGGAAGGGTACCCAGATAAGCCTCGAACCGTTCTCGGGACAGAGGTTTGGAGAAAAAATAGGTATGCGCCTTAAGGAAAGAATGGGCGGCATGGCCGGAGGCGCTTATCGAACAGGAAGGATGGCCATTCTCCGTAAGGATAGGCAACGGAGAGAACCTCCGGTTCTCCGTTCGCGCGGACTTTGCTTCAAGAAGGAAAGAAGCGCCTCCCCTGCAATACTCCGTATTGATTAACGACGCTCCGGCGTTCCACTCTCTTATCGCAAGATGAAGCTCCGTCAGCTCCTCCTGGCCGACGCGATCGACTTGATTAAGGAGAATCGAGCCCGCAGCCTTTATTTGATCCTTAATAAGCCGAAACATTTTTCCTTGGGCACGGTTGCGAAGCATGGCCGATAATTGAGGCGCCGCGACGACCGTGATCATGCGATAGAATTCGACTTCCCGAAGGAAAGAAGCCTCCGTCACGCTATCGACGATCGACAGCGGATTCGCGACTCCGCTCGCTTCGAGCAGAATGACGTCGGGGCTATGTTCCTTGCATAAATTCTCCACGACGAAAGGCACGTCTCCGCTTACCGTACAGCAAACGCATCCGCTTAATACTTCGGCTCTTGGCACGTCGCGTTCCAGGATTTGACCGTCTATGTCGACGTCGCCGATCTCGTTGATGATGACGGCCGGCTTGAGACCCGATTGAACGAGGGCGTCGACGGCAAGGCGAAGAAGCGTAGTCTTGCCGCTTCCGAGAAATCCGGAGAGGATGTACATAGGAATTGGGCTCGTCATCTTCTCCCTCGCTCACCTCTGTCCGAATTTGGGCAGCGGATCCCTGCGCCTAAATATCCGCTAAGAACGGTTACGGGAATTTTGTTGTCAGGGGCCTGAGGATTCATGGTCGATTCTCCTCCAAATGGGCGTCTTCATGGGGAACCGGCTTTATTTAATAGTAATTATTACGATTAATGTACAATATGAAACGGCTGGCGGTCAAGCGGTCCAGAATATACCTTCCCGGTCCAACTCCACCAATTCCAGTTGACGTTCGAAATCCTCATGCGGTTTTATCGTTGCCGGACTCTCCCACGTTCCTTTTTTGGATATCGCATAAACATGCCACTTATCCTGCAGGAAGCGAAATTGCACGATCGGCAGCCCTATCCATTCTCGATACCTTTGATCGGGTCTTTCCTCGCAAAGAGTCAGGTTGGTTCCTTCCCACTCGTATGCCAATCGAACGGAAGAACGCATGCGCAGAGGAATCTTTTGGCCGATATACCATTGAAGAATCTTCTCTATTCTGCGAACCGTAAAGGCATCCATTCCTTCATCTCCTCTATGACGATACCTTCTGAAGTTACCAGCTCGCTTTCTTCACGCCGGGAATTTGCCCCTTATAAGCCAATTCCCGAAATGCGATCCGCGACACCTTGAACTTGCGAAGATACCCATGCGGTCTCCCCGTTAGCTCGCATCGGTTATGAAGCCGGGTCGGCGATGCGTCCCTGGGCAATCTTTTCAATCCTTCATAATCTTTATTAGCCTTTAGTTGCTTTCGGATCTCCGCATAATGAGCGACAGTCGCTTGCCTCTTCAGCTCTTTAACCACCTTCGATTTTTTGGCCATTCTATTGTCCTCCTCTATTCCTAATGGAAAATGATCGATTAACGGAACTCATTCCTTATTGCACGGCCGGAGACCCTCCCCTATCGCAGCAATCCCTGCAATAACCGAATATGTCCAGCTTATAATTGACAGATTTAAACTGCTCCGGCGTCGGAAATGCCGGATGGGACGGATCGAAGGAAACCTGGATCGCTTTTTTGCAGTCCATGCAGATGTATTGAACATGAGGGTCATGCACGGACGGGAGGGCCCGGTACCGAACTTCGTTTCCCAAAAGCATGGACTCGATAAATCGCAAGTCCAGAAACAATTTGAGGTTTAAATAAATCGTTTCGTAGCTCAAGCCCGGGAACGTTCTCTTCATCTTCCTGTAAAGCTCCATGGCGGTTTGCGGATGTTTCGAGTTTGCGACGATGGAGAGCATTCGTTTCCGCTGCTCGGTGACACGCATCCCGTTATCGAACAGTTCAAGCAGACATCTATCCACGTATTTCCTGGCATTCAACCGTCATCACCCGCCCGGACAAATCAGTGATATGACTAGGATTTAGGCAGCGGATCGGCAAACCGGCTCCAATCGCTCGTCATTTCGGCATCCGTCAACAAGCAGGCATCGAGGGATGCGGTCAGTTGCCCGGCATTCAAGTCAATGCCGATAAACACGACTTTGTTGATGCGATCTCCGAACGGCTCCGACCAGTTCTTGCCCATCTCGGGATCTTCCCTCAGGTACGCTTCTTGTTCTTCCTTAGGCAGCGCGGCCAACCAGTAGCCGGAAGGGCCGAATTGAATCGAAGGTCCGGCCTGACTGATGCTGTGGCCGATATCGTTCCGGGTCGCCACCCACATGATCCCCTTGGCGCGAACGACTTCCTCCGGCCAATCTTCCAGCCAATCCATCAGTCTGCTTGGGTGAAAAGGTCTCGCTCTCTCGAATACGAAGGAGGAGATCCCGTACTCTTCGGTCTCCGGCACGTGAACCGGCTTCTCCAACTCCTTCAGCCAACCGGCGGATTGGCTCGCTTCCTCGAAGTCGAACAAGCCGGTATTCAGAATCTGCGCGGGGTCGACCTCTCCCTTAACGGTTCGGATAAGCTTGGCGCGCGGCTGCAGCTTGCGAAGTACGGCCTCCAATTGATTAAGCTCATCGTTATCGAGCATGTCGCATTTGTTAAGCAGGAGCACATCGCAGAATTCGATCTGATCGATGAGCAAGTCTACGACATCCCGGGAGTCGTCCTCGCCGACGGCCTGGTTTCTTTGAAGCAGCGATTCTCCGGAGGAGAAATCATGCCAGAATCGATAAGCATCGACAACGGTCACCATGCAATCCAGCCGGCATAGCTCCGTCAGATTGATCCCCTGTTCTTCGTCGATGTACGTGAAGGTCTGGGCTACCGGAACCGGTTCCCCGACTCCGGTCGACTCGATCAAGATGTAATCGAATCGACCCTCGCGGGCCAGCCTCTCCACTTCCCGCAGCAAATCCTCCCGAAGGGTGCAGCAGATGCAGCCGTTGGACATCTCGACCAATTTTTCATCCGTTCTGGACAGTCCGCCTCCTTCCCTTACAAGCTCCGCATCGATATTGACCTCGCTTAGATCGTTGACGATGACAGCCACCTTCAGACCGTCCCGGTTGTTCAACACATGGTTCAGAACGGTCGTTTTGCCGGCGCCGAGATATCCGCTTAGTACGGTTACCGGTATTTTATTCATTTCACACGCTCCAATTTAGTTGTAATTATTACGATTTTTAAAGCTTATTCGTTTAGCGCTTTTTGGAGAGCCTCGAGATTCTGCTTCATAACGCCGATGTAGTCCAGATTATTCTTGAGATCCTCGTCCGTCAGTCCTTCAAGCGGATTGAGAACGTCCGTCTTGGCATTGATTTCGTCCGCGACGACTTGGGCTACCTTGGGATCGACCAGCGTTTCGAAGAAAATCGTCTTGACCTCGTGCTCCTTGGCGAACTCGACAACCTCGGCCATCTCGTCGGGCGACGGCTCCTGTTCGGGCGACAAGCCGGAGATCGGGATTTGCGTCAGTCCGTATTCCCGGGCCAAATAAGCGAATGCGGCATGTTGCGTGACGAATTCCTTGCGTTTAACCTCCTTGAGTCCGTCCCGGTATTCTTGGTCGAGCTCCTTCAGTTTGGCGATGTAAGCCTCGGCGTTTTTCTTGTAATCGTCCTTATTCGCGGGGTCGGCTTGCTCGAGCGCTGCCTGGATCGAAGCAACCTCCTTCTGGGCCAGTACCGGACTTAGCCAGACGTGAGGGTCCGACTCGTGGCCATGGCCTTCTTCCTCATGTCCCTCTTCCTCCGCGTGCTCCTCCTCTTCGGCATGCTCGGCGTCACCTTCGTGACCGTGATCGTGTCCGTCCTCCACGGCTTCCGTCAGCGAGATTCCTTGGCTCGCTTCGACGACGATGCGATTGTCGTTTGCCGCGCTGGACAGAGCATCTTCGACCCATCCCTCTACAATGCCGTTGTAAACGAACACGTCGGCTTCTTGGATCGCAGCCATGTCCTTCGCGCTCGGCTCCCAATCGTGCGGCTCGACGCCGGACGGGATCAGAGCTACGACGTCCGCATGTTCTCCCGCCACTTGCTTGCTGAATTCGTACATCGGATAGAACGTCGTGACGACTTTGATTTTGTCCGCCTGAGCTTCCTCCGCCTTATTGCCGCAGCCGGACAGCACCAGCGCCAGTCCTGCGCCCAATACCATTGATTTTTTGACCCAAGAATTCATGATTGCTTAAACCTCCATATGTAAACTTTTTATGAAAACCGCGCACATCGCTTGCTTAAGGGTTAGACCATTCTTCTGCTCTGGCTCCCCTACGGCGAGTGACGGGCATTTCCGCTATCCTGGCATTCTTTCGGGCTTTCGCCCCAAACTTTTTGATCGTTTTTTTGACCGTTACCCCGACAACGAGAGTCAGCAGCAGCACGAAGGCGATCGTCCCTCCCGGAGGGGTGCTTAACTCATAAGAAGCCGTTAATCCCGTAAATACGCCTAACAACCCTATTCCCATCGAGATAAATATCGCGGCAGAGAAGCTGGGGGAAATTCGGATGGCCAAGGAAGCAGGCAGCACAATCAGCGACGATACGAGCAGAACGCCGACAATCGGCATGGCTGCGGCGACGATCATTCCGGTGAGGATACTGAAGCCGAGGGATATCCACGAGACGGGAATCCCGTTGGTCCTGGCCGTCTCTTCATCGAATGAAATCAAATAAAGCGGCCTTCGAAGAAAATAGAAGAACAACGCGCCGATTACGGCTGTAGCGAACATGACGATCAGTTCGGTCCGGTTCACCGCCACGACGGAACCGAACAAATACGACGAGAAATTGATATTGATCGTTTTATTTACGCTCATCAAGATGACGGATAAAGATAATCCCCCAACCATAATAATAGCCACGGAAATTTCGCTGTACGTGCGATAGGCTCTTCGGAGGTATTCGACAACGACGGCGCCGCAAACGGCAACGAGGAAGCCCGTCATCGTCGGATTGACCTGGAAGTAGGCCCCTCCCGCTACGCCTGCCAATGACACATGGGACAGCATATCGGCCATCAAGGCCTGGCGTCTAAGCAGCAAGTATACGCCTAGCGCCGAAGCCAACAGCGCGATTAACCCGCCGGCACAAAATGCCCGCTGCATGAAGTCGTAGTGCAGCATTTCCATCCGCTTCCCTCCTTTCTTACCAACGTTACGACGCGGTCCAAATCGCGCTCGACCTCCGACAGGTTGTGCGTCACCATGACGACGGTTTTGCCCATCGCCCGAACCTCGTTCCGCACCAAATCATAAAACCGTTCCCGGCTCTCTTGATCCATTCCGGTTGTCGGCTCATCCAGCACGTATAAATCGGGAGACATGGCAAGAGCTCTTGCCAGGCAGATCCGCTGCTTCTGTCCGCCCGACAGCTCCCCGATCTTGCGGTCTCGCAGATTCAGCGTATCCGTATGAATGAATGCCTGCTCTACCGCCTCCAGATCCTTCTTGCTCATTCTTCTCCACCAGGAGGAGCCCGGACCGTATCGCCCCGATAAAACGAATTCCTTCACGTTGCTTGGAAAACCGCCATTAAACGATGCGATCTGCTGCGGCACGTACCCGATGGCAAGCTTGTTCCCGTCCTTGTTATGCGAGGAAAGCTCGGCCTTTCCTTTCCATGGCTGGAGCAAGCCCAGCGTCAGCTTAAGAAGCGTTGACTTCGCAGCCCCGTTGGGGCCGGTGACGGCGATAAACTCGCCGGAGTTGATTTCGACATTCGCGTCTTCAAGACATGGAGCGTCGTCGTACCCGAACATGACATCTTGGAGGGTGGCCAGTCTCATATCCTTCCCGTCCTCCTCTCGGAAGTTAATTCATTCGTCTTGGGATTTATGTAATAATTACGATTAATGGTCAAATAAAAGATCCAACCTCGTTGGACGTAATTATTACACTTAAGGAAGAATACCAGAACGGGTTGACATTCGTCAACCCGCATTCTTACCTAGCTAACTTATTTGCCGGTCTCTCCCGTCGCCACAAGCACCGCTCTTCCTAACGTATGGCTTTGCATGGTGAAGCCTAAGAGAGCCGGCGTGGCATTAGGGCCGACGCCGATCTTCTCGACATCCAGCGCATGAACGACAAAATAATACCGATGAGGGCCGTGTCCCGCCGGCGGAGCCGCGCCGATGAACCGTTTAAGCTGCACGTCGTTCGGCAGCTGCAAGGCGCCTTGCGGCAAACCGCTGCCCTGGTCGTCGCCTGCGCCAGTCGGAAGCTCCGTGACGCTGGCAGGGATGTCGATGACGGCCCAGTGCCAGAGGCCCGATCCGGTCGGGGCATCCGGGTCATACACGGTTACGGCGAAGCTCTTCGTTCCTTCGGGCGCGCCCGACCACTTCAAATGGGGCGACAAATCTTGGCCGCCCTCCATTCCCGACGAGTAGTGCCGGGGCGGTAGAGGAAGGCCCTCCGCAATATCGTTGCTTGTCACCTGAAAGCTTGCGACTTCCGCCAATCTGGCAAATGGGTTGTTGCTCACTGTAAACTACCTCCTTTTGTCGAATGCAGTTTCGATTATATTATTAAGAATCGATTCTGTAAATACAAATCGTTTAATTAATTCGTTATCGAATTTGATCTTGTTTTTTAATCGATTTCGATGTAAATTAATGAAACGTGTATAATCCCCATGCGCATGAAGGATGGTGCTGGATTCATGGCCAAAAGAAACGGTTCGTCCACTTTAAGCGAAAATGTCACGAAGAAGCTGCAGTCCGATATTCTGGCCGGACAATATGAACCGGGCTCTCCTTTAACCGTGTCGGAGCTTGCCAAAGGCTTCGAGGTCTCGGTCGCCGTCGTTCGGGAAGCGCTGACTCGGTTGGCCACCCATGGCCTCGTCCTGCAAAACCCGAATCACGGATTCTCCGTGAAGACGGCGTCGGAAGCAGAACTGAATAACATCATTCAGGCACGGTCGCTCAATGAATCCGAAGCCTTGCGCCTGTCCATCGCCTATGGCGATCTCACATGGGAATCCAATGTCATCGCCGTTCACCATAAATTGTCCCAGACGGCCGAGTACAGAGAAGTGAATCAGAAGCTTGCCGTTAGCGAAGAGTGGTCCGACATTCACCGTCAGTTTCATTACGAGCTTATCGCCGCATGTCCGAATCCGGTTCTCCTGGATATCTGCAGGCGCCTTTGGGATTTGAGCGAATTTTATCGGCATTATCCGACCCCGCATCAGCAAACTCGCGATGGCCGCGCCGAACACAAGGCATTAATGGATGCCGTGCTTAGCCGCGACAGCGATCGTGCCGTCAAGATCTTCAGGGCGCACATTCAACTCACCGCGGATAACCTTTTTGACCATTCGTGAGAGTGTTAGATGGAATAAAGGATGTGTGAAACGATGTGGACTCTCGATCGGAAAAGCAAGAAGCCTCTATATGAACAAATTGCCGATCATATCGAGCAGCGGATTGCCACTGGAGAGTTCCCGCCCGGCAGCTTGCTTCCATCCGAGAGAAAGCTTGCGAATCAACTGGGCGTCAACCGCAGTACCGTTATTCTTGCGTTCGCGGAGCTTCGTTCGATGGGGATCGTCGAGAGCAGAACGGGAAGCGGAACGCGCGTAGCCGATGCTTGGCGGGGGAATTCAACTAGACATACGCCCAACTGGAAACGGTACGCGGAGGATGGCGGTTTTCTGCCTAATCTGCCCTTCTTGCGGAAAATTCGGGAGGCTCTGCTTCAGGATCCCTCCATGATCGATTTGGCAAGCGGCGAGCTGTCGGCGGAGTTAGCTCCCATCGATGAAATAAATGCCATTCTAAACAAACAAAGCAACTTTGCCTATTTAGGATACGACAATCCTCAATGGTATCTTCCGCTCCGGCAAGCGTTAGTGGAGTACCTTTACAACTATCGGGGGATTCGTACGAGCGAGTCTTCGATCATGATTACATCTCCCGCTATTTCAATCGGCAGGGCTTCGGCTATATCCATTGCCCATGGACGATCAAGGAATTAGCCCGGATGATATTCGCAGTTTATTTAAAGAACATCGAATTAAAATGATCTTTTTGAATCCTAATTTTCAAAATCCTACGGGCACGGTTTTAGCCCAAGAACGTCGGAAAAAGCTGTTGGATATCGCAAGCGAGCTAGGTCTTCCTATCGTGGAGGATGACCCCTACAGTTTGACTGCCTACGATGGGCTCCCGCTTCCGTCGCTTAAATCGATGGATTCGAACGGCAGCATCATATATATCGGTTCCTTTTCCAAAATCGCCGCTTCGGGGTTGCGCATCGGTTGGATGGTTGCTCCGCATTCCGTCATTCAAAGGGTTGCGGACGCCAGGCAGCAGATGGATTTCGGACCTAGCGTTATTCCCCAAGGAGTCGTCGCGCGATTTCTTCAGTCCGATTCTTTCGAGCCCCATTTAGAGCGTTTAAGGATCCAATTGCAATTTAATCGCGATTTGCTTATCGAGGCTTTGAAGAACGAGCTTTCCGGCTTGGTTGCCTATAACGCTCCTCAAGGGGGCATACACTTATGGGTCAAACTGATTCCTTATGTTCATGAAGGCAAATTGCTCGATGAGGCGATCAATAACGGAGTCGTATTCGTTCCAGGCAGCGTTTATGGATCGAATTCAGGATTTGCCCGATTCACCTACGCAAGGCCGAAGAATCAAGATATTCAAACCGGGATTGCCCGATTCGCCCGGTCTGTCAGGAAGCTAATAACTCCGTAAATCAGTCTTCTTCCGCTTTGATTGCCGATTTGCCGCCAACGTAAATAACAACGATACCAGCAAGAATGAGAAGCGAAATAACCGTTATATAAAACATAATGTTCACACCCTTTCCAATCTTTAACGAGTCAAAAGCAGCAGGAATGCGACAAGAACAAGGAGGGTGCCAAGAACATAAATAACAAGAAGCCGTCGCCATTTTCTCGTCGTTCCGCGGCCGTAGCCCGTATGCTCTCGTTTATTCTCCGGAGAATGTCCGACTAATAAAGTCGCAACCGCGGCTGCCGCTATCACAATGATTACCAGACCTATTAAGTAATACATAATTAGCCCTCCTCTCGGAAAGTGGACCACAGACGTTATCCTCGGTGAAGCACCATTAATATAGCAACATTTCCTCGGAGCGTGACCATCCAATCTCGGCTTAATTCTCACCATCCAATTTCTCGATTTCACCCCATGGGCAAAAAAAAACCGCCTAGGATAGGCGGTCGTCTAACGTGAGCAGCTCCTCGACTTCTCTATCGAAGCCGGCGCTAATATAAAATTGGACCAGATCCAAATTGGAGTAGCGGTCCAGCTCCTTCTTGAACGCTTGGCCGTAGCTTTGGCGAATCCGCCCACCGATTTCATGGAGAAAAAGACCGATCATTTTGTCCTCGAAACGCGTGTCGCCGCTTTTTCTTAGTCGCAGCGCGGACGCCTCCGCCGCTGCCATGCCCAATCGAATATTTTGGACGAGCCCCATGAGTTCCGCTTGATCCTTGCTTTTAATGCTCACGTTCCTGCTCCTCTGCCTTGCAAATTCTGCGAAGCTTCATTGTAGCCGAACGTAGCTTGGTTGGCAAAGGAAGCAAATACCGCCCGATCCTAGATGTGAGAGGAAACCCAAACAATCCCGTGCGCAGCGCCGTCTAGGCCGCCGCTGGGGAGGCACAGCCGCCTACCTCGCCTACTGGATCCTCGCATAAGCACGAACCTGTTCGTCCAGTCGCTCGAGTTCGGCCGTCGCCGCAGGCGACGGATGGTCGAGCTGCGCGGCCATCCGGCTCCGCAAGAAGCGTCGCAGCATGGCCGCGAGCAGACCTTCCGGCAGAATCCGCAACGCAGCGAACCCGCGAGGGACCGGAGGCGTCGGCAAGGCGGTCAGGTTCTGCCGCATGAGGCGGATCATGCCGCGGACCGCGTTAGGGTCGTCGGCCAGCGCCACCGGGCCGCCCGCCGCGTTGACCGCTTGCAAGAGCGGCACCTCGAACGCGGCGTGCGTCTTGAGCCAGGAATCCATCTGCGGCTCGGCCTTGGCATTGATCCCGGCGGCGCGGAACTCCCGTACGATCCGTTCCAGTCGCGGGGAGGTACGGCCGTCGGGTTCGCCGATCGGCGTCGGGATCAGGCGGGTCATGATGGTGGTCGGCCGGTAGCGGACCACGTCGCCGTCCATCGTGCCGGCAGCCGTGGGGAAGCCGAGCAGCACCCGCTCGCGGCCGATCGCCGCGCCCAGCGGTTCCGCGCCGGCGGCCCAGTTGAGCATGAACAGCACGTCGCCTTCGAGACCGGCGAGCGACTCCAGCACCGCATCCACCTGATGGGTGCGGACGAAAACGACGATCAGGTCATACCCGCCAACAGGGTGCTCGACCATCGGCACCGGTACGCTTCTGACGGTCGGGCTGTCTCTCTCGGCGAGCTGCACTCCGTGCCTGCGCAGGGCGGCGAGTCGCTTGCCCCGGGCGAGGAGCGAGACATCGTGCCCGGCCTCATGCAGGCGGGCGGAGTACAGGCTGCCGAGAACCCCCGCGCCGTAGACTAGCAGTTTCATAGGACAACCTACTTTCGTACGTTCTTTTCTAAGCGATATTTTCCTCTATTGACTATAGGACAACGCGTTGTATGATGAATCATACGACTTCGTTTCCCATTCAACAACCGACAATATCATCTCGTTTGTCGGATGATATTTTGCTTGCGAAAGGAGCAAGGGATGAAAAAGCAGCCTGAAATAACGGAAAAAACAAGGCAATCCTTTATCGGCGTTTTTTGCGAACTTTATGGCCAAAAGCCGATAGAGAAAATCACCGTACGGGAAATTGCAAACAAGTCCGGGTATAACCGAAGCACCTTTTATCAGTACTTTACCGATGTTTACGATTTGCTTAGCTTCGTCGAAAACGAAATAGTGGGTTATATTCGGGAGAAATTGAAAAACACCGAGCAAGCTGAAATAAAACCGCAAGATTTGCTCCTGCTTTTCGAGGAAAAAGGGGCATATCTGAATGCTTTACTAGGCGATCACGGCAATATTCGCTTTATAGAAAAGTTGAAAAACGAATTTTTTTCCGATGAGAAGAACTATTGTTTACCTGAAGATAGTTCATTCACCCCTTATTTATTAGAGTTTCACCTCTCGACCTCGATTTCGCTGCTTCGTCTTTGGCAACGCAGGCAAAAGGATTTGCCCCCGGATCAATTAATTCGTTTGATAGAAGTGCTATTTACTTCGGGAATATCGTCTATAGCTGATGGAGCGATGTCAAATGAATAGGCAAATGAAAAAAGCCTCTGAGACGGAGGCTTTTTACTATTTGGAATCCAATCGAACCAACTTGCCCGTTCGTTTGTTGAATGAAAACGGCAGCCAGTCTCAGGGACAACTGCAGTATTGTCGTTTTGAGCTATCGTTCCCCGTTAGTTGAATGAACTGCACAACTTTATCGAGATCTGGTTAATAGTATTTGGTTTTGTTATTTATGTAGTCGGCAATCGAAACACGATGAGTAGGATCGTCGGTGTGGTTGCATTGGAGTACAGGACATCGTCGGACGTCAAAGCCGCTCGCCGCTCCAGTGGCATCCGGAGCGAATCAAGTCGTGAGCTGTTGTCGGATGACAAGAATATATTCCGATTGCCAATTCAGTCCAAGAATGTGTTCCACCGACACATTATGTATTCCGTATTTCAATATGCCTCCAACTTTACGTTCTTGTGGACATGAAGCTCTGGTTCTGTCGCCTGTCGGACGTCCTCGATGGTGTAACCGCGGGCTACCTCCATCAATCGAAGTCCCTTTGGTGTGATGTCAATTACTGCCCGTTCACTGATAACGCGATTCACTACGCCTTTGCCCGTAAGGGGCAGCGCGCATCGGTTCAGAATCTTGGGCTTGCCTTCCTTATTGACATGATCCATAATGACGACAATCCGTTTGGCACCGTGAACGAGATCCATAGCGCCTCCCATCCCTTTGATCATCTTGCCCGGAATCATCCAGTTGGCCAGATCCCCATTACTGGACACTTCCATTCCGCCAAGAATGGCCAGGTCGATATGTCCGCCCCGGATCATGCCGAACGACTCCGCGCTGTTGAAATAGGAAGACCCGGGAATCGCGGTAATGGTCTCCTTCCCGGCATTAATCAAGTCGGGATCCACATCGGCCGTTTCTGGATAAGGACCGATGCCGAGCAGACCGTTCTCCGATTGAAGCACGACCTGTTTATTCGGCGATATGAAATTAGCGACGAGAGTCGGAATACCGATCCCCAAGTTCACATAGTAACCATCTTGAATCTCCTGCTCTGTCCGAGCCGCAATTCGTTCCCGCTGGGTCAAGAGTCCCGTGTTCATCCTACATCTTCCTTTCGCTGGTCTTCAGTTTCTCGATCCGCTTCTGCTGCTTGCCGACAATAAGTTTCTGAATATAAATGCCGGGAGTGTGAATGCGTTCTGGCTCAAGTTGTCCGATTTCCATCAGCTGTTCCACCTCGGCGATTGTCACTTGTCCGGCGGCAGCCATTATCGGGTTAAAATTCATGGCCGTCTTGTTGTAAACCAAATTGCCCGCCCGATCCGCCTGTAATGCCCTAATAAGACTATAATCCGCCTTGAGCCCCTCAACGAGCATATAGTCTTTGTCGCCGAATCGGCGAATTTCTCCCCCTTCCGCGAGCGGAGTACCGACCCCGGCCGGCGTATAGAAGGCCGGTATTCCCGCTCCTCCGGCCCGAATGCGTTCCGCGAGCGTGCCTTGGGGCGTCAACTCTACTTCGATCTCACCCTGAAGAACCTGCCGTTCGAATTCCTTGTTCTCTCCAACGTAAGATGCGATGATCTTCGTTATCTGCCGGTTACGGAGAAGCAAGCCGAGCCCCCAGTCATCTACGCCGCAATTATTTGAGATAATGGTCAGCCCCTTCGTGCCTTGCTCCGCAAGGGCGAGAATCAGGTTCTCGGGGATGCCAACCAACCCAAATCCACCAACCATGATCGTCGCCCCATCCGGGATAATCCGGACGGCTTCCCTGAATGATGTTAGAACCTCTTTCATGACCTGGACACCTCCCCGTTCTCGATAATCGTGGCGATCCCTTGCCCGCCGCCAATACATAGCGCGCCAAGCCCAAAACGGACGCCGCGCCGCTTCATTTCATGCAGCAGGGTTACCAGGATCCGGGCTCCGCTGGCGCCGATAGGATGTCCGAGCGCAATGGCCCCTCCGTTGACATTGATGGCTTCCGGATCGAAGTCGAAGTGGCTGGCGTAGGCCAGCGATTGCGCCGCAAAGGCTTCGTTCGCTTCGATCAGAGCGATATCGCGCGTGCTTAAGCCGCTCATGGACAAGACGCGTTCCGTCGCGGGAACGGGACCGATCCCCATCAGGGACGGATCGACGCCCGCTGTCGCATTGGCTCGAATGAGGGCAAGCGGCTCGATTCCCCTCTCCCTCGCTCTCGAAGCGCTCATCACGACGACGGCCGCCGCGCCGTCGTTAATCCCGGAGGAATTGCCCGCCGTGACGAGCCCCTGCTCCCGGAAGGCGGGTTTTAACCGGGCAAGTCCCTCCGAAGTCGTATCGGATCGCGGACTCTCATCGGTATCGAAGAGGAGGGGGTCTCCCCGTCGCTGCGGAACGGCAATCGGTACGATCTCTTCCTTGAACCGCTCCTCGCGAATGGCCGCCAGCGCTTTTCGCTGGCTATGATAGGCATATTCGTCGAGCTGCAGTCGCGTCAAGGAATAAGCCTCGCATAAGTTCTCCGCCGTTATTCCCATATGGTAGTCGCCGATCGCGCACCATAAACCGTCATGGATCATGCTGTCGATCATGGATCGGTGTCCCATGCGATAGCCTGAGCGAGCCCCAGTCAATAGATAAGGGGCTTGGCTCATGTTCTCCATCCCGCCAGCCACGATAATCTCGTTCTGCCCGGTTGCGATAGCTTGACACGCCAACTGAATCGCCTTCAGCCCGGAACCGCATACTTGATTGACGGTAACCGCTGATGCCTCTTGCGGAATTCCTGCGGCGAGAGCGGCTTGCCGTGCCGGATTTTGTCCGAGGCCGGCTTGCAGCACATTGCCCATAATCACCTCATCTACTTCCGCGGACGCTAGGCCAGACCGCCTCAGAGCCTCCCGAATGACGGTGGATCCCAATTCCACTGCGGATATATCCCGGAGTATCCCGGTAAAGCTGCCAATTGCCGTTCGAACCGCCCCGACAATGGCGATGTCGTTTGCTTGCATGATGCGTGCTCCTTCTTTTCCCAGATCATGTCTTGTTCCCGGAGTTTATAGCCACCCTCGCCACCTTACCGCCTCAGCAACCCTCTTCAATCCGATGATATAGGCGGCCAAGCGCATGTCGGTCTTCTGCCGCAGCGCCGTCTCTCGCACGTTATGGAACGAGCAAACCAGAATCTCCTCCAGCCGGCGATTTACTTCCTCCTCGCTCCAGTACAAACCTTGGTTATTCTGCACCCACTCGAAATAAGACACGATCACTCCGCCCGCGCTGGCCAGAACATCCGGTACGAGCAGGACGCCCCGCTCCGTCAGGATCTCCGTCGCTCTTAGCGTCGTCGGCCCGTTTGCCGCTTCGACCACGATGCGGGCCTTGATATCCGGCGCATTTCGCTGCGTAATCTGATTCTCGATCGCGGCCGGAATCAAAATATCGCAAGCCTGCACAAGCAGTTCGGCATTGCTTATCTGTCCGGGCATCAAATGCGTAACCGCTCCGAAGGAGTCCCGTTTGTCCAACAACTCGGGGATGTTCAAGCCGTCCGCGTCGTACAGCGCGCCATTCGCATCCGAGATGCCCGCGATAACCGCTCCGGCTTCATAGAGGAATTTGGACAAATAGCTGCCGGCATTGCCGAACCCTTGGACGATGACCTTGGCTCCGGATAATGGCAGACTGGCAGTCTTCGCGGCTTCCCGAAGGAGGATCAGCACGCCTTGAGCGGTCGAAGACTCCCTTCCCGCTGAGCCGCCGAGAACGATTGGTTTGCCCGTGATGAATCCGGGAGCGTCGAACTCCCGAATTCGGCTGTACTCGTCCATCATCCAAGCCATGATCTGCGGATTCGTGAACACGTCGGGCGCCGGAATATCCTTCGCCGGACCTACGACTTGACTGATCGCGCGTACGTAGCCCCGGCTAAGACGCTCCAGCTCCCGGGCCGAGAGCTTTCGCGGATCGCATTGGACGCCTCCTTTTCCGCCTCCGTAAGGGAGATCCGCAATTCCGCATTTAATACTCATCCACATGGAGAGCGCCTTGACTTCTTCCGCGGTTACGTCCGGGTGAAACCGGATCCCTCCCTTGGCAGGACCTACGGCGTCGTTATGCTGCGCCCTATAACCGGTGTAGACGTTCACGGAACCGTCGTCCATTCGCACCGGAATACGGACCGTCAGCAATCGGATCGGCTCTTTGAGAAGCTCATAATAAGAAGAGTCGTATCCCATGCTGTCGAGAGCCTGCCGAATCACCCGCTGCGTGCGCTCAAGCACGTCCAGGTTCTCCTCGGCGGATTCGCCCGGGACCCGGTCTTGCTCTATCGTTAGGCTCATGCCCGATCACCTCCCGTCGCCCTATGCTTTCGTCCGCGCCTCTACAGAAACTGTCGCTGCCGCATATCGATAACCGGGCTCGTATTTCTCGATCAGCCTCAGGTAAGCCTTCGAGCTTTCTTGAACCCACCACAACGATTTCCCGGACAGTTCTTTCTTGATTTGTGCGGGCGCGCCGGCAACAAGCTGCCTATCGGATAGGACGGTGCCCGATGTAACGATGCTGCCCGCCGCGATGACGTTCTCGCTGCCGATCGTGGCCCCGTCGAGCACGACGGCATTCATTCCGATAACGTTCGAATCGCCCAACGTGCAATTATGCAGAATCGCGCCATGCCCGATCGTGTTGTTGTCGCCGACTATGGTACCGGATTCTGTCATATGGATGACACAGTTGTCCTGAATGCTGTTGTTACGGCCAATCCGAATCGGACCTTCGTCTCCCCGCAGAACCGCTCCGAACCAAATGCTGCTTCCTTCGCCTATCGTCACGTCGCCGACGATCACGGCCGTCGGCGCGATAAAGACGCCGTCGGCGATACGCGGCATTTTCCCGTTAAAGGGATAGATATTCATTGAATCTCCTCCTGCCTTAAAGTGCCGCCCTCCCTGGCTCTCCTCGCTCGTCAATATCGGCTGGGGATGGAGGATACGCCTAACATTCGCCTCGCTTCGGCCGGCGTAGCTACCTCGCGGTTCAACTCGCGGGAGATTCTCGCGATCTTGGCGACCGCCTCCGCGTTATCCTTGAGCTTGCGGCCTTTCTTGAGATACAGATTGTCCTCGAGCCCGACCCTCACGTGCCCGCCGAGCAGAATACTCTGGGTTGTCATCGCCCACTGATATTTCCCGATACCGGCTACGGCGAAGTGCGCATGCGCCGGAAGCTCGCCGGCCAGGTGAATCAGATTACCGGGTGTCGGATACGTGGACGTCTGATATCCCATGACGAATTGGAACAGATAGGGCGGCTTAACCAGGCCTTGGGAGATTAATTGCTGGGCGACCCAAAACTGGCCAGAGTGATACATTTCCATCTCAGGCACGATGCCTCTCTCCAGCATGCCGGCGGCCAACTGCTCGATGAATCCGTAGGTGAACGGGACGCACAGGTCGAAGTTTTGGGAAGGGCGAGGATGGGCAAGCGGTTCTTCCCTGGCCTTAATAGCGAAGCGCGACATATCGGGCCCCATGTTAAGCGAAGCCATCTCTGGCCTGGCGTCCAGGCTGCGGATGCGTTCTTCCATTGTGGATGAAGGACCGCCGCCCGTCGTGTTATTGATGACGATATCCGGACAGCGCTCCCGGATCAACGCGTTGATCCGGTAGAGCACGTCGGGATCCATAGTCGTCTCGCCGAGATTGCTCGGGTCTCGGCCATGGATATGGACGACGGCTGCCCCTTCCCGATAGGCTTCATAGACGGAATCCGCGATCTCCTCGGCCGTCTCCGGGATGGCCGGATGCGATTCCTTGCCTTGAATCCCCCCGTTCGCGCAGCAGGTAATAATTAAAGGCTCTGGAGACGCGATACGTTCCATCCACTCATAGGGATTCGTATAAGACCAAGCACTCATCTCTTGCTGCCTCCTTAAGCGATCATATAAAGGGAGAAGCTCGCGGCTTCTCCTCCATTCTCAAGCTGTTGACGGGCCGCGATGGAGCGGCCGCGTCCGATTACCGGGCGATGAGGACCGACTCGCCGTTAGCGGATGTATTCCCTTGCACTTGCAATTGAATGATATAGTTGCCGTATTTGGATAAGGCCAGTGTGCTTCCCGGCACGACGACGATGCTAGTCGTCGGCTCTTCGACAATCGCCGGTCCGGCGACGGCATTGCCCGATCTCAGCTTCGTTCCGTCGTAGACCGGGACCTCGGTCATGCCGCCAAGCTCCCGGAAGTAAACAGGTCTGTTGCCCTTGAATGCGGAAGCATCAGGAGCGCCGGCGTCAGCCTCCTGCTCCAGCAGCGGGATCTCTGGCGTCATGCCGCGGGCGGTTACCTTCCACACGACGAACTCGATCCCTTGTCCTTGCTCCATCGAGCCGAGGGTCGCCTCATGCTTCGCGTGGAAATCCTCGATCAGCTCGGCCAGTTCCTTCGCGTCCCGAATCGCGCCATTTCGAAGTGGAACTGTCAGCTCGCGCTCTTGGAATACGTACCGGGCTTCTACCGCGAATTCAAGAGCTTGCTTGTCTTGCGGAACGCCGACCGCGTCCAGGAACGTTCGGGCGTCTTGGGCCAGACGTTCAAGCGTCGCGTTCGCTCCCTCATAGTCGAAGGACGCGGAGAACGCCAAGTCGCTTCGGTTGAATTCGCGGACGACGTCGGCGACGACCCCACCGAACGCGCTAAGCGTCGACGCGGTCTTCGGCACTATGACCTCTTGGCAGCCAAGCTGAGATACGATCGGAATAATATGCAGCCCTACCGCTCCTCCGCCCGCGACGACTGCATACTCCTTCGGATCGATCCCCTCGAAGATCGTCATGTCGCGTACGGCTTCGGTCATGAGATGGTTCGCGGTATTATAGATGGCATACGCAGCTTCCAGAACGTTCATATTGAGCGGCTCCGCGACCGAGTTCAGAATAGCCTTCTCCGCTAGAGCCCGACTTACCTTCATATTGCCGCCGAGGAAATAGTTCTCGTCCAAGTAGCCGAGCACGAGGTTGGCGTCGGTTACCGTTGCCCGCTCCCCGCCGCGCATATAACAAGCGGGCCCCGGAACGGATCCTGCCCCCTCCGGACCGACGCGGATCAGACCGCCCTCGTCGACCCAGGCGATGCTTCCTCCGCCCGCGCCAATCGTCTTGACGTCCACCTTCGGAATGCTGAGCCGCTCATTCTGGATGATGTTGTCGTTCGAGATCGTAATGATGCCGTCCGTAATCCGGCTGACGTCGAAGCTGGTGCCCCCCATATCGCAGGTAATGACGTTATCCTTGTTAAGCTCCCGTTTGGCGTAGAACCTTCCCGATACCGGGGCCAGCGCGGGACCGGAGTCGAGACTGTAGATCGGACTATCGATCATTTCTTGGGGGGAGGTAATACCTCCCGCGCAAGTAAGCAGCGACAGTTCGTTTCGATAGCCGATCTCTCTGAGTCGGCTTTCGAAGGTGCTTACATAGTGGGTAATGAGCGGTTTCAGCGACGCGTCGATGACCGTGCTGACCGTGCGGCGATATTCGCGGATACGTGGATTAACGATATGGCTCAGCGTATAGGTCTGTCCCGGCCACTCCTCTTCGATAATCCGGCCGATCCGCAGCTCATGGGCCGGATTGACGAAGGACCATGTCAATGCAACGGCGATGACTTCGACTCCATACTCTTTGAATTCCCGGATAGCCGACCTCACTTCCTCTTCGTTAAGGGGAATATCGATGCCGCCCTCGGCATTGATACGCTCCGTTACCGGAAGTGTCAAGTAACGCGGAACATACGGCTCCGGATAATCCAGATACCAATCGAACGGATTCTCCTTGCCAGCTTCGCGGAACAAGAGAACGTCCCGGAATCCTGTCGTGCAAATCAGGCCTACCTTGGCAACCTTCCGTTCTATCAAAGCGTTCGTGCTCGTCGTTGTACCGTGTCCGAAATAATCGCACTTCTCCATAAACGATTGAAGCGGCAATCCATAGAATTCGGCAGCGAGCTTCAAACCGTCGATAATGCCGTTGACGCGGTTCTCCGGGGTCGTGAGCGCTTTGAAAATATTCACCTTGCCGTTGTCGTCCACCACGACAAGATCCGTAAACGTACCGCCGATATCCGTGCAAATCCGATAACCCATTGGCCATGCCTCCTTATTGTGCCGCCTTCATTCTTAAGTCCTCTGTCGCCTTCCAATCGATGTCGTAGAGCTCCGAATCCGTCTTGATAACAACACCGTATACCTCTCTTGCCTTCTTAAGCGAGATCCAGCCCTCTCTTACGCGATGCCGCACGAGCTCGGGATCGCGAAGAAGCGGATTGCCGAAGCCGCCGCCGGAGCTGATTTCCGAAACGATCGCTTCGCCTGGCTTCAGTTCAATACCGTGGAACATCGGCAGCCCCGTGCGAGCGCCCTCTCCTTCCTCTACTCGATACATCGCCGCATCGGCAGGTGAACCGTCCTGTCCGCCGCGGGCCCCACGTGGCGGATTATATTTGCCGTCGCATACGTACATGAAGGTGACGTTATCTTCTCGAGTGCGAATGACAACCTTCGTCGCCGGCGCCCCATCCCATTGCCCGGCGCCACCCGAATCCTCGATCAGTTCTTGGGTAACGTATTGAACGGGATATTTCTGTTCGATGACCTCCAACGAATTCCATTCGAACATGCCCCCGTTGCAAATCGCGTAGGCGATATGTCCGTCATGTCCTTGTACGCCCATGCCTCCCGTGTGGCCCGACAGAAGCTGCGTGACGAATGGCCTTCCGTACCGCGAGTCGAATCCCGAGATGACAGACAGCGACGGCGGCTGCGCGAAGGCGCCTTCGGCCATGCCGAGCGATTCGCTGACTTCGTTGAAGGCGCATTGGACGGCCAGCACGGCCCGGTCTGCGATATTGGTCGTGGCGAGCGAGGAGGAGTAAGGCAGCGTTGCCTTGCCAACTATGCTATTTTCGCGCATCTTGACTTGGATGCGGCTGAACGTGCCTTCACATAGGGGGAGATCGGACGGAAGGCAATTCAGGACGCCGGTCCGGCCCGATGAGAGGACCGTCGCCTCGCAGAGATTCAACCCGGCAGCGACAGGATCGGCGTTATCCGTGAAGTCGACCTCGATAAAGCCCTCGACGGGATCGATCGTCAATTTGACCTTGACCGTAACCCCGTCCGGAAGCACGCCGGGAATCGGATCGTGCGTCGATTCGTTGTACCACGTGCCTGCCGGAAGCTTCTTGATCTCCTCCATCATTCTCCGGCTGCCATAGGCCTTCCATTCGCGGAAGAACGCTTTGATCGTATCCTTGCCGTATTTCTCGATCAGCTTCGTCAGCTCCCGCTCGCCAATCCGGGCCGCGCCGATCATCGCCAAGTAATCTCCGTACCAGACGTCGGAGACGCGAATGCGCATCTTCGCCATTCGGATGATGTCGTCTACGTCTTTGTAATCCTTCTGGATCTTAACGCACGGGAAGCAGAGCGCCCCCTCTTCGTAGATGTCCTTCGCCATGGCGTGGTAAGTGGTCGGAACGCTGTTGCCGATGTCGGCCTGGTGTCCCCTTACGGTGCACAAGAACAGCAATTCTCCTTCGTGGAAGACCGGAACGATAATCGTATAGTCCGCCATATGCGTATTGCCGTGGTACGGAGAATTGTTCAGAATGGCATCCCCTGGGGCCAGCGATTCCGGAGTGTGGAACTCGAAGATGGACTTGGCCGTTAGGCTCATATTCGCGACATGTACCGGAAACCCGTTCGGGAGAGCGATGACGTCCCCCGTTCCGTCGCAAATGGCGGTAGAGAAATCTCTCGCGCTGCTGATGACGCTGGATCGCGCGCTTCGCTGGAGGGTATAGGACATCTGTTTGGAGATGCTGTTCACTTTGCTCGATAGAATCGCCAATAAATCAGGCGCGATCGCGAGTTGATTATCCATGGAATCACCTTATTTTCCGAATTTTCTAAATTATTTTCCCGTGCTCTTTCGGGGAACAAGCGCAACTGCGACTACCGCCAGAAGAGCGACGCCGGCAAACGTATAGAAGCTCCATTCCAAAGGAACATTCTTCGACAGCAGCAAGCCTCCCAACAACGGTCCTGTCGCGGCGCCGATTCTTCCGATACCAACCGTCAGTCCGGTTGCCGTCGCCCGATTCTCGGACGTGAAGTAGGAACTAACCATCCCCGTAGCGATTCCCGTCGTAGCTACGACGCCGATACCGGCAATGCCGATCAGACTGTAGAGAATGAACATGCTGCCGATCTTGAAGCTCAAGAGGAAGATACTGAAAGCCGTTAAAGCATAAGCTGCCGCCAGAACGCCTTTGGAGCCGTAGCGATCCGCGATCTTCCCGCCGACAAGGCCGGCCGCGACTCCCGTCAAATTAAATACGAGCATGAACAGTAGACTTGAGTTCAGCGGATATCCGGCTTCGACCATCAATTTCGGCAGCCATGTATTCAAGCCATAAGCCATGACGAAGGTCAGGAAATAGATTAAGGAGGCGGAGACGATGACGGCCAGATATTTCTTGCTTAAGAGAGATTTGAACGTCCGAAGCGTCCCGGCGCCGCGGGTCTTCTCCCCGTCGGCGGACTCCTCGAAGGAATCGAGAGCGATCCCGTACCGGTTCGCGATCGATCTCGCCTCGTCCATGCGATTCGTTGCAAGCAGATAGCTGATCGACTCCGGCAGATACTTGATGATGAGTGGAATCGCGAGTACGGGAGCCATGCCGACCCAGAATAGGCTTCTCCATCCGACATGATCTAGCAATGCCAGCGCGACCAAGACGGCAACGATAATGCCGAAAGTCATGCCGGAATTCGTAAGCACGAAATTAAAGGAACGGCGCTGGACTGGCGAATACTCGATTGCGAGAGTTGCGACGCTAGGAATGATCCCGCCGATGCCCAACCCGACCAGAATGCGCGAGAAGATGAACATTTCGGGGGAACCCGCCATAGCCGATATTCCCATCGCGACGGAGAATAAAGCGAGGGACAGAATCAACGTCTTTTTGCGCCCGATGATGTCGCTGACGACGCCGACGACAATGGATCCGGCGAGCAATCCGAACAACGAATAACTTGCGATGGCTCCAGCCTGAACGGTTGACAATGACCATTCTTTCATCAGAGTAGGAAGCACGGGGCCGTAAATTCCGAGATCGTATCCTTCAAAAAAAATGCAAAGCCAGCAAATCGAGATGACCAACCCCGTGACAGACCTTGCTCTTTTACCCTCGTCTGCGTGTCCCGATGATCGAAGACTTGCCTCGACGCTCTCAATCGAGCCAACATTTTGATTCATTCCTTTTGCCCTCCCCCTATCAATATCTCTACGAATGGGTATTCAGAGTATTCGCGAACTCCGTTAGACTCTATACGGTAACTCTCTTCTTACGCGCCTGAACCTCGGGAGGCTGTGCGCCTAGCCACCAAACCGGCTGAGCTTCTCCTTCCGTTATGCGTCCGTCAACGTGAGCGTAATACCGTTTGTCGCTTCCTTCCGCGAATCCGCCGTTCAGAGCCTTCAGGCTCCAGTCGGCTCCGTAGCGGAACATCTCCGCGGCCACGCCTCCGAGAGGGTGGAACTCATTCTCGTAAATCCGAATTTCTTTGGGCGCTTCGATCAACTCGTAGAAGGAGAGAATATCCTCCACCCGGATGAGCTCATCGAACTCGCCGTTGCCGATCAGTACCGGACATTTCACCTTCGACGCCAGATCCCAGATCGGGAAGTTGGAGATGATCTCGCTGTCGTAGGCCTCCTCATCCGTATACCCCGTCATGTACATATGATTCGCCTTGAAATTCGGCTGAGCCTTGCTGAACGAGTCTCCGATCTCTCCTGGGCTGCTCATGAACGTCGCCAACGAATGCAAGCGCGGATCATGCGCGGCGCCGCGAAGGCCCCAATAGGCTCCCATGCTGACGCCAAACATTCCGATACGCTCCGGATCGACTTGAGGCAAACCTTGGAGATAATCGATGTACCGGCTAATCGCCCGTTCATAGTTGGTCAACGTCACCTTAAGACCGGAAGCCACCGACTCGCCTTGACCCGGGCCTTCGATCGACAGTGCGACCATTCCTCGAGACGTGTAGTAACGCTGCGCGATTTGAATATAATCTTCCTTGATCATGTCCATCCCCGGTCCGAGGATGACGGCTGGCGCGTTCTTCACGTCTCCAGAGGGGAGGAATAGAATCGCATAGATCTTCTTTCCTTCAAATTCCAGTTCCACTCTTTGGATCGTCTGATCGCTCAATCGCGAAATAGCCGCCACGCACTCGTTGCAGCGCTCGCGGAAAAGCAGCTTCCGCGGGTCATCCTGGTAGAAGGAATATTGCGCTCTTCCCCACATGACGGCTGCCCGTTGGTAGAAATCCTTGGCCGTGGCCGCGAAGCCTTCTCGATCGTAATGGCGAGCCCTTTCTTCAGCCTGCGCCGCAATCGTGGACCAAGCCTTCGGCATCATGACGCCGCTCTTCACCAGTTCAAACACCTTGTCGAAGTCGCTGTGATTGTGCCCGCATTCCTCCAGAGTAGGTTTCGCCTCCGGATGAAGCGCATCGTATCCCCCTAAGGACAGAGCGATATCCAGTATCCAGCCTTGCGAACGCGCACGATCGGTCATGTTCATCATCTCCCAAACAATTTATTTAAGTACTTAGGCATTAAGGTAGCACCCTTCTCGGTTTATGTCAATATACATGACGCCGCATTTCTTAAGTACTTATTTATTTTGAGAAAACCCTCTAAAAGCATTTTTTGCGTTATATATAGTGACATAATACGGAAGTTAGTCGCTATAACAGAAAAAAAGCAAAGCACTCCTCGCCCATCTGCTAATGTCGAGGGATCGCTTTGCTTTTTTTTACAGAGGGACGATGGTAGATTACTCGAGGATAGGAAGGATCGGACGGGGGGATATGGGAGAAGCGAGAATGACGGACGTGTTTAAGTTGCCGAAAGCGAGCAATCTGTCGACGAGCACGCTTAAGCTGTTCATATCCGCAACCGCCGCCTTCAGGTAATAGCTAATCGGGCCGGTCACTCGATGACATTCGATAATATCCTCTTCCTTCGAGATCCTGCTTTCGAATTCGGATGCGGACACCTTCAAATCGCTGATTTGAATAATAAACGAAACTTTTTTCCCGACGACATGAGGCGGCACGATCGCGGTAAATCCCACGATAACCCCCCGCTCCTGCAGACGTTGGAAACGTTCGGTTACACTGGGGCGACTGAGCGACAGTTCCTTGGACAGTTCGCTAATCGTGATTCGCGCGTTCTGCTGTAGAAGTTCTAGCATTCTCCTGTCGATTTGGTCCATATGCCTCACCCTTTTACAAATTGAATGGGAACCATGCAAATTTAATACTTTATGTCAACTTATATGACGCATTTGGATTCACAATGGCATATCAAACGATCTTCACAATTTATATCATGGATATACATTAGCGGCACGCAAGGACTGTAGCCGCCAAGGAGGCTTATTCCATGAGTGAATTACGGATTTCACCTCGTCGAAATGTCGAGGGCTTGGGCGTCTATGTTGCAGGCAAGCCGATCGAAGAGGTTCGGCGGGAGCTTGGATTGAAGAACGTCATTAAATTGGCATCCAATGAGAATCCGTTCGGTTGCTCCCCGTTGGCAGAGGCCGCTTTGAGATCGACGATCGAACAAGTGTCGCTTTATCCGGAGAGCATGGCGCCTAATCTGGCGACCAGACTCGGTCTTCACCTAGGCGTCGATTCCGACAAAGTCATGATCAGCAATGGATCGGATGAGATCATTCGGCTGCTCACGCGGGCCTATATCCGTCCTGGGGATGAAGCGATTATGGCGGATGTTACCTTCCCTCGCTATGATACGAATGTCAGAATCGAGAACGGTACGCCCGTTGCGGTGCCTCTTATCGAGGGGGTACACGATCTGACAGGGATGCTCAATGTGATTACGGACAAGACGAGAATGATCTTCGTCTGCAATCCCAACAATCCGACGGGAACGTTGGTAGACAAAGACCCGCTTCTCTCTTTTATCCGGCAGGTGCCGCAGGACGTTCTACTGGTGATCGACGAAGCCTATTACGAATACGTACGGACGGATCGCTATTTGGAGACGATCCCTCTGCTCGACGATTATCCGAACCTGATCATCGTCCGAACGTTCTCCAAGATTTATGGACTGGCGTCGCTGCGAATCGGTTATGGTCTCATGCGTCCTGAGATCATTGCGCACTTGGCCAAAGTTAAAGAACCATTCAATACGAATCGTTTTGCTCAAGCCGCGGCGTTGGCTTCGCTTGACGATCCCGGTTTCGTCGCGCGCTGCGCGGAGCACAACGCTTCAGAACGGGAATGGCTTGTGCGGGAGTTGACCGACATTGGGCTTGAAGCCTTTCCTTCCCACGCGAACTTTCTGATGGTGAAGCTCCACCGGTCCGGCAAAGAGGTATCCGACAACCTTCTCGCGAGAGGCATTATCGTTCGATCCGGGCACTTGCTCGGCTATGACGATACAATAAGAGTCACCATCGGCAATCAAGAGGAGAACCGGTTGTTCGCGGCGGCCTTGCGGGACATCATCGAGGCAACCGAATGATAAGCCGGGAGGCTATGGGCAGGTTGTCGATGTTAGTCCTAGGCTGTCTGATTACAAGTATGGGCGTGCTCATTCTGAGACACTCCCAAGTCGTAACCGGGGGAACGGCAGGGTTGTCGTTGACCTTGAGCTACCTTTTCAATGCCCCCTTCGCGATATTCTTTTTCACCACCAATATCCCGTTTTACCTTTTCTCGTTCTATCGCATGGGTTGGAGGTTTACGGCAACGACCATCCTCTCTGTCTCGCTCCTTTCTTTGCTGACCGGCTTGGATCGCTGGCTTCCGACGTTCTCCCTCACGACTGGAGCGGGAGCCGTGACGGGAGGCATCTTGATCGGATTCGGGTTATCGATGCTCTTCATTAATCGAGCCTCGCTCGGAGGAATCAACATCCTGGCGTTATTCCTGCAACAGAAAAAAAAGTGGAACCCCGGTACGGTAAACTTTGTCTTCGATTTTATCATTGTATTGCTTGGCATTTATTCGGTGGGAATCGCAAGGGGGCTCTGGTCGATTCTCTCCATTGCGATTACCTCCTGCATTATTAGTTATTTTAAGAAGAAGATCGGCAACAACAATGCTCCTACTGCCCAGCCTCATCCGTCGGCCTCAGAAAAATACGCTTGACGGCTAAAGACGATCCAAAATGGAACTCATGCGATTCAGGATTTCTGCAGCTGTGTTCAATTCCTCGGCACTGAAGCGTTCCAGTTCCGCGTTTTGTAGTTGACTGAGCTTCATCTCGTACTGCCGATATACATCCAACCCTCTGGCGGTAATCCGGATAGTCACGACTCGGCGATCCTGATTCGTTTTGATACGTTCGACATAACCGTTCTTCTCCATACCGTTGACTAACTGTGTTACGGCTGCGGCCTTGTTCTCGACGTATTCGGCCAACTGGTTCACGGACAAATCGCCATAATCGACCAGTGACTTTAGAGCTCGCGCATGAGAGGTCGACAAGGCTCCGTGTATTTGGGTAGCCCTGCCTCGCAGCCTGGAATCTGCGTTTAATAATCCGTACCCTGCTTTATTGAATCGGCTAAGTGCTTCGGCACGGGTTATCACGTCTTGTGTCATAAAAATGCTCCTCTTTTATATCTAAGTACTTAAATAGATTATGACACAAGGGCGTAGAACATTCAATCCTCCGTGCCGCAGATTTGCCTCCCGATTAAGCTCGAAGCTCCTTTACGGTATCGGCTAAAATCTCAAAAGATCGAAGGCGGGAACGATGATCATAGATATGATTGGTAACGATGAACTCATCGGCCTTCGTCGCGTTATAAATGGCGGGTAGCTTCTCTCGAATCGTGTTCTGATCGCCAATAATGCCGAAATCCAGTTGCTTGGAAATAAGCGCTTTCTCTTGCGGACTCCACAAGGCATCCATATTTTCGACCGGAGGCTGTAACTTGTCGGGATGGCCTCGAAGAAGGCTCAACACTTGCTGCGCTTCCGATGTAGAGAGGTAGCGGGCTTCTTCAGCTGTGTCAGCAGCCATGACCGTTAGTCCTACCATGACATAGGGCTCTGTCAGCGTTTTAGAGGGAATAAATGAGCTCCGATACGCTTCCAACGCTTTGAGCAATTCATCCGGGGCGAAATGACTGGCGAATGCGAAGGGTAAACCGAGACGTCCAGCCAACCGTGCGCTGACATCGCTGGAACCCAGCAACCAAATGGGAATGTTCAGCCCTTCGCCGGGAATCGCGCGTACTCCCGAATCGTTAGGCTCCAATGCCGGATCGAGATAGGTGCGCAACTCGTTCAACAGCTGCGGGAAATCCGCTCCATTGGTTCCCAGCGTTCTTCGGAGAGCACGGGTTGCTCGCATATCGGTACCGGAAGCTCTGCCTAAACCCAGATCAATACGGCCCGGGTACAGAGATTCCAGCGTCCCGAAATGTTCCGCGACGACGAGCGGTGCATGATTCGGCAGCATGACCCCGCCGGAGCCGACCCGAATCTTCTCGGTACCGGAAGCCACGTGTCCGATCAAGAGCGAAGTAGCCGAACTGGCAATCCCCGGCATATTATGGTGCTCGGCAAGCCAGAATCGGTGATAACCGAGTTTCTCGGCATGGCGCGCAAGATCCAGTGTGCGACGGTATGCATCCTGGACAGAACCGCCCGCCAGTATTGGAGCGAGATCAAGGACGGATAATTTAGGGGTGAATTTGGACATTTGTATTTAACCTCCACATCATATTTGACTGCTCATTCCTGACTAATCCCAAATAATAATCTATCATCCAATTGTCGAAACGGTCGCCCTGGAAATCATCGACACCTCCATATTGGACGAACATCTCGCCAATGTGAGAAGTCGATGTTCCTGGGCTCGATTTTGCACGTATATTAGTGGGTTGCGATGACATTCCCCTTTTCAGGCGAAGCTCCTCCTGCTCGCTTTAAGGCAGCGAATGCAACTACAATGCCGATCAGCGTAACCGCTGCTGAAACAATGAACGCAGTATGGATAGAAGAATTAAGGGCGGTCTGACTCATCGTCTCCATCGTTTTGTCGGAACCCAAAGTAGCGGAGATAATAGCCATGATAACCGCGAGCCCGATAGCGCCGCCGATTTGCTGACCGGTGTTGATGACCGCCGAGGAAACCCCTTGTTCGCTCGGATCGACTCCCGTACTGCCGGCGATGAACATAGTCGTGAAGACGAGCGCTTGCCCGAGTCCGATGACAATCGTTCCCGGAATCACTCCCCAAGCATTGCCCGACGCCGACAACTGGGTCAAGAGCAGGAAGCCGATGCCTCCAAGCGCCATCCCGGATGCGATTGTCCCGGCGACTCCGACTTTGGCCAGCATGGGAGTAATGAGTTTGGCTCCAAGGAATGCGCTAAGGGTGAGAGGCAGGAAAGTAAATCCGGACTGAATGGCCGAGAAATGCAGGACGTTCTGGGTATACAGCGTTAGGAAGTAGTAGAGCGTGCCGAACGATGCGGAGAAAAGAAAGGCGACAAGCGCGGCCCCCGTCAGATTGCGGTTGCGGAACATTCGGAAGTTGATCAGCGGACCCTTGGATCGCTTCTCGATGACGACGAATGCTACAAGAAGCGCTGCTCCAATCAGAACGAATGGCAAGGTGCTTGCGCTAAGCCAGCCCGATACGGGGGATTGAATCAGATAGTAGACGACGAGAAGCATGCCGGCCGTAACCGAAACCGTTCCGGCTATGTCGAAATGCTTGCGACCGCTCGATACTGCGCTTTCCTTAAGTACGACCGGAGCTAGCAAGAGGGTTAAGAGCGCAATCGGAACGTTAACGAAGAACGTCGCTTCCCAACCGATAAAGCTGGTAAGAACGCCGCCAAGCAGCAAGCCGAGCGACATGCCGACGCCGCCCATGGCAGCCCAGATGCCCATCGCCCGATTTCGTTCGGCACCCTCTTCGAAGTTAGACATAATCAGCGATAGAGTTGCCGGCGACAACAAGGCTCCCCCGAGACCTTGCAAGCCTCTGGCAATGATCAACATGAGCTGGGAATCAGCCAGCCCGCCAAGCAACGAGCCTAATCCGAACAAGGACATGGCGATCATAAACATTCTCCGTCTGCCCATCAAGTCCGAGAGTCTGCCCCCGATTAGCAGAAACCCTCCGAACGCTAGGGAATAAGCGCTAACGACCCATTGCAGATGGTTGGCGGAGAAGCCCAGTTCCTCGCCAAGAGAAGGCATTGCCACGAATATAATCGTATAATCCAGTGCCATGATTAATTGGGAGATGGCGAGTACGAGAAGCGCTAACCCTTTGAAACGGCCACTGTTCATTTTGTACATCCTCCTTTTTTGGACTAATTGGTCTAAAAAAATCTATTTTTGACTGAACGATCTGATAAAGGTAGCAGAGGGGAGAGCAAAAGCTCTCCCATTATGCTTCTAGCGTTGACAGTGTGACTGTCGTAATTTCTTCGAGCACTTTAGGATCGTTTGTTAACTTGGCGACTTGCGTCAAGGCATACCGCGAATGGTACAGATACCGGGCCAAAGCTTGCAGATCCTGATCGGTGCTCAGCTCTCGGATCTGCTTGGCTCGAACCAATGCTTCATAGAAGGCACGCTCCAGTCGGTTTCGGTCCTCCTCGAACAAGGCGGCAATCTCCGGCTCGTGAGGGACTTGATCGATGGCGCTGTACAGAATAAAGCACTCCTTGCGCCGGTCCTCATCTTGAAGGACGAAGACGATCTCCCGGAAGATCGCATGAATCGCTTCCTTCACGGACTCCGACTTCTCCAAATGAACGACTACGGCGGATGATTTCTCGTTTACGTAATGCTTTACGGCCTTGATGAAGAGATCCTTCTTCGTGCCGTACGTATCATATAAGCTCTGCCGGGCGATGCCCAGCCCTTCGAGCAGAATGGGAAGAGACGTTCCCTCGTATCCGTAATGACCGAACACTTCCATCGCTTTATGCAGGACCAGGTTCATGTCGAATTCTTTGCTTCTTGCCATGCGGGATCCCTCCTTTCCTCGTCCCCACACTACCCTTAACAGATCGTTCAGTCAAGAATGTGCAGCACGCTATTATTCGGAGAATCGTACGGCATCGTTCACGCTTCCGACCGACTCGATGGCCACCAACGGATTCCAGAAATCGCGATAGCTTTCGATTAGTCCGTCCTTCGTCCGGACGACGCTAATGTACGTTTGATTGTACGGATTGCCGGTCTCCCGATGCTTGCCCACGGACTTGAACTCCGCGATCGTCAGCTCCGGATCCTGCGCCGGATGGAAGACGAGATCGGTGAATTCCACTTCGAAGTGCTTCGGGAAGTTCTGCATGTATTCGAAGAGCTCGGCCTTGCCTTGCTTGCGGTCAGGGAACCCTACCGGTCCGTACGGGAACTCCAGCACGCCGTCTTCCTGCCACAGGCCGACCCAAGCTTCGATATTGCCGCCGGACAAGTGCTTCAGATGGTTACGGAACGTTTCTTGCGCTTGCTCGCGAATGGCTTGTTGCGTTTCTTGCTTCTCGATCGTTTGTTGGTTCGACATGGATATCCCTCCGGTTAATTTGACTGTTTAGTCTAGAATGTTCATAAAAAAAGGTTACTGCTTTAGTCGCGTTTATGGTTGGTTCAATATCCTCTCCCTAATTCCTCATGTCCTTCACTCCCTTCGCTTGATGAGTTCATCTTAGCATTTCCGGATCGAACGGTCAAGAATTATTTTTGATTTTTTCTGCTCCTTCTTCCTCGCTTCCCTTTATCGATTCACACCCTGCGATTTTATGAAAAAGAAGGCATCGTCCCCTTTGTCAAACGAACCGAGAGCGATCTTCGAGTTTACGAGGAGGATCATGTGGGTTGGTTTATGTTCTTGTGCTGCATGCGTGAAACGGGAATGTCGCTTGCGCGGCTAAAAGAGTTCGCGGATCTGGTCATTCAGGGAGATGGCACTATCGATTAGCACTTGACCATGCTCGCTGAGCAGAAGAACAAAATTGAAGAGCAAGTCGCGACCATGAAATCCTACATGGACATGATCGGCTTCAAGATGGAGATGCTGCATCGCCAGAAGGAGGAAGGAGAGCCTCATGGAGACCCTCGCATTCCTTAAATGTCGCCTTACTTGCGTTTTCTTCTCTCCGCCGGATAACGGTCTCCAATGAACGTTGCAGGATCCCATACCGGGAATTCTCGGCTGATTTCGGACGCGCCGAGATTCTCCTTCAGTTGCTCCGGCCTCTTCGCTCCGACAATGACGCTGGTGACCGCGGGCTGTTGCAGCAGCCAAGCGAGCGCGATGGTCGGGATCGTCGTTCCTCTAGATTCCTCGATCTCTCTTAATGCGTCAACGATTTCGTATCCCCTCTCTTTGTCCACCGGAGGAAAGTCGAACTTGGTGCGGCGATCGTTCGGCCCGCCTTGGGAATCGAGCAAATACTTACCCGACAGGAAGCCGCCGGCGAGAGGACTCCATACGATAAGCCCCATATTCTGATCTTGGACCGCGGGGATAACCTCTCTCTCGATATCCCGTCCGGCGAGCGAGTAATACGATTGATCCGAGTGGAAAGCTTGCAAGCCAAGCTGGCGAGACACTCCGTTCGCCTTCATGATCTGCCACCCTTGCAGGTTGGAGCAGCCAATGTACCGGACTTTGCCGCTGTGAACAAGATCGTCCAACGCCCGCATCGTCTCCTCCCAATCGGTCAACGGGTCCGGTCCATGAATCTGGAACAGATCGATATAATATCTTGCTTCATTATAGCTATTCCCATTGATTTGATTTACTACGCTGCCCATAGTCAGGTAGTATTCTTGATGCAATGCTTTCACCGTCACACCATCGATAATCAATGGCTTGGTTTCGATGGTTACTGCATTGTTCCTATAACTGACATAGCAACCGAACGCCTCTGCAATAAAATGAAGCGGAACCATCGTGCGATTATTCTTTAGAAAGGGTTTAGCATCGGATCTTCTCTGGAGAATCCGCCACTGATAGTCAGAAAAATCTCCGATACAGCTCTCTGCGGCGTTCTCAGCGGAGTTGTGCATAAATTTGAGTGGTTGACGCTTTTTCATGTCCCAACATGCCCTGGATAAATTCTAAAGGCGCCCCGTTATCAAGTAATTGGCATGCATAGGTATGTCTAAAGCGATGCGGATAGACGTTGGCCTCAATCTCCCCGCGATCTGCAAGCTGCTTTAAAGCCCACCTTAACGTTGGGATAGCCATTTCTCTTTACTGGGTTTGTTTCGGTGGCGAATAGCGCCTTACAGGAGTCCCTACTAGCTGCTAAGTATTTCCTCAACCAAACTTTGCACTCCGTGGAGAAATACACTTCCCTTTGCTTTGACCCCTTCCCATCTACGATCGCAGAGCAGTTTTCCCAATTTAAATCCTCGATATTGAGTTTCTCGACCTCCCCAATGCGGCAACCTGTGCTGTAAAGAAATTCAAGCAGCGCCCGTTCCCTTAATGTCATACAAGAAATTTAAGATGGATGACATCCTCTTCCACCAAAAACTTAGGTATCCTTTTATCCATTTTAGGTTCACGTATCTTGAGAGAAGGATTGAGCGAAGGATTCGAGGGGAGATACGTTTCTTCATAAGCGAAACGGAAACAATTCAGAACGAATCGTTGAACGTATCGCTACCAGCGATGTGTGCTCTGACACGTCTGTCTAATAAAATAATAGATTCAAGCGTTATCCGAATTGATAAAAAATCCTGCATTCTCCTTAACCCACTCTGCGAACGTATACGGTTTGTGTCCTGTTACTTCCTCCACTGTCGACATAACGGTATAAGCAGATTTAGGCGGATTAAGGTGCCAACGAATCACGTAATCTATTGCATCCTCCTGAACACCCATTTTCCTCATCTGTTCACGTTCTTCTTCTTCAGAGCTTTCGATAAATTGAATTTCACGTCCAATAACCTCACTGATTATCCGAACTTTATCTTGAACCGATAAACTCTCAGGCCCTGTTAATGTATATATATGACCTGCATGACCTTCCCCAGTTAGTGCAACTGCTGCGACTCTTCCAATATCGGCTTCATGAACAGGAGCAATCAGTGATCCTCCGAACAGGTCTCGAACAACCCCCTCGGAGCGTATAGAGTTCGCCCATTTCCGTGCGTTTGCCATAAATTCAAAAGCTTGAAGCTGAGTCCACTCCAGACTGCTTGACTCAACCGCCTTCTCAAAAGGGCCCTTCTCTCCGTTCCACAAAACTGTAACCCTTCGCACCCCGGCCTTCTCAGCAAGCTCAACGATTTCTGGTCCTGTTTGTAACGGGGCATATTCGGCACCTGTTGTAATTAAATGCATGCCGCTGATGCCAACCAACGCAGAAACTAGCGTACTTGGATCACTTAAATCTCCCGCGACAACCTCTACACCATGAGGAAGATTGGCTTGCTGCGGATTACGTGTCAATGCACGTACCTTTTGCCTCCTTTGAAGAAGTTGGTCCACGACATGCCGCCCTACGGTTCCCGTTGCCCCAGCAACTAATATAGTCATTTATTATCCTCCTCCCGTTTTTGCACCATCCGATTGATTTTTTCAGCCAAATTGAACTTCGCTTTGGTTAAAGCATCTAATTGTAGGTTAATCTCGTGCATTTTCGACTGATACATAAGCAGCAATTCCTCACAATAGACGTCTTTATCTTTATGCTCCTGTTGCTCAGGAAATCTACAGAAGATAATGTCCCGAATTTGGTCAGTTGTCAGCCCTAATCCTAAATAAAGTTGAATTGTGTTAATGGATTCGATTGTNNTTTCGTCATATTCTCTATAATTATTTTCTTGACGAGATGTTTNGATCAATCCTTTCTCCTCATAATAACGAATCGAACGGGCACTAACNCCAGTTATTTTTCTTACCTTTCCGATCTTCAAAACGATCACCTCATCGATTGGGAACGTTAGTTTAATTATAAAGATTCACATTAATGTAAAGGTCAAGAAAAAAGATTAAATAAAAAAGAGCCCCTTAGGGGAAAGCAATTAGTCTAGTCATAACTCGCAGGATGTTGTTCGGTTTCATAATATTTGCTGTGTTAAACTGCCCGTTAGTTGAATGAAAACGGCAGCCGCGCTTGTTGGCTGGCTGCCGTCGTGCATTTTGAGCTATAGTTCCCGTTAGAGCGGAACACCTTGTACGGCACGACTATTTCTCCAACTCATAGCGGGTCGCGATAATGCCCGACTCGAACGTTCGGCTGGACAGCAGCTTGAGCCTGGTTTTCTCGACGCCGCCGTCGAATACCGATTTTCCGCCGCCCAGGANGACCGGACAAATCGTCAGCAGGAANTCGTCGATCANGCCGAGCTCAAGCAGCGTCTTCGCNGNCCCCGGGCTGCCGAAGATAACGAGATTTTGGCCAGGCTGCTCCTTGAGCGCCTTGATTTCTTCTGCGATATTGTCCTTGATCAGCATCGTATGGTTCCATTCCGCCTTGTCCATCGTGCCGGAGATGACGATCTTCTTAACATCCTGCANCCATTGAGCATGCTCCAACTCGTGCTTCGANGCANTCGGATCCTCCAGNATCGTNGGCCAGTAGCTCTCCATCATCCGATACGTCGTACGCCCGTATACGGGAGAGCCGACTTCGGCTACGACCTCCTCGGCGTATTTCTCTAATTCCTCGTNGTACGGAATCCAATCCAGTCCTCCGTTCNAATCNGACGCATACCCATCGAGCGACACATGCATGAACAATACGAGTTTTCTCATNTCCGTTTTCTCCTCCGTTTTCGAATTTATCCTGTTCANTATTTTGACCGTTGTCCTGTGTTTGTCCTGCTGTTACGTTCACTATAAATCATTACGTTACGTAAGGTTCAAGAGGGAAATCTGAATTTAATTGCGGAAAGCCATGTTGCGCAAAA
>Ga0065721_10048985_pt1 | contig 53791 bp, 40 predicted proteins | sample Mesricmetagenome_FD_59108 | JGI IMG/M metagenome (GOLD analysis project Ga0065721, IMG submission 59108) | Mesophilic microbial community from rice straw/compost enrichment Sample: eDNA_1 v2 (version 2) | ecosystem: Engineered > Solid waste > Grass > Composting > Bioreactor | place: USA: Davis... | reverse complement strand
TTCCATTGCGCACTTTCTGCCCAAGTGCAGCTGGACACCCGCACCCCGAAATATTCCCTCGCCCCGCAACGAAGTGCGGGGAGAGGGTTAGGGAGAGGGGTTTCTCAGCCAAATTCCTCCTCTCCCCAGCTCTCTCCTCCGGCTTCGTGCGGAAGAGAGGGAGATGCGAGGATCACACTTCGCTGAACGTTTCATTGATTATGGTGCGTGTTCAGTTGCGCCCAATGAGGCTTGCGCAAAACTGGCTTCGTTGACACCCCAAAACCCCACTGTTAGGTTTCGGCTCTTTGCGATGGAATACAAAGATACATTGAATCTTCCGCGCACCGACTTCCCGATGAAGGCCGATCTGGTGACGCGGGAACCGGAGCGATTGAAAAAATGGCAGGCCGCCGGTCTCTACGAAAAAATCCGCGCCCAGCGTGCCCGCGAAAAGAAATTCGTTCTGCACGACGGACCGCCCTTTGCGAATGGCGATGTCCACATCGGAACCGCGCTGAACAAGATTCTCAAGGACATCATCATCAAGTACAAGACGCTGCGCGGCTTCGACGCGCCGTACGTGCCGGGATGGGACTGCCACGGGCTGCCGATCGAATTCAAGGTGTCGCAGGAAATGCGCAAGGGGAGCGCAGGCGCTTCGCCTGCCGGAGCGGACGCCGTGTCCGCGTTTGATCCCGCATCCATCCGCAAAGCGTGCGAAGCCTATGCGCGCAAGTTCATCGACATCCAGCGCGAACAGTTCAAGCGCCTCGGCGTGCTGGGTGACTGGGACAATCCATATCTCACCCTGAACAAGGAATACGAAGCGGACGAACTGCGTCTGTTCGCGGACATCGTCGCGCAGGGATTTGTCTATCGCGGCAAGAAGCCGGTGTATTGGAGCATTCCCTGCCGCACTGCGCTGGCCGAGGCGGAAGTGGAATATGCCGATCACGTCAGCCAGAGCGTGTTCGTAAAGTTTCCCGTGGTCGGTCAGCCGAAAACGTTCGTCGTGATCTGGACGACGACGCCTTGGACGCTGCCCGCAAATCTCGCGGTCGCATACAATGAGAAGCTGCAATACGTCAAAGTTACGGTCGGGGAAGAAAACTACATCCTCTTCCGCGGCCTGTTGGCGGGTGTTGCGGAGAAATGCGGCTGGACGGAATACACGGAAACGCCGGTCGTGATCGAAGAACTTGCGAAGCTTGAATACCAGCATCCATTCTGCAATCGGCGCGGCAAAGCCTACCCGGCGGAGTTTGTGACGAGCGACACGGGAACCGGTTTCGTGCACATCGCACCGGGACACGGTCTCGAAGATTACGGACTCGGAATGAAGGTCGGTTTGCCGATCTATTCGCCGGTGGATGACGATGGCCGTCTGGCTCATACAAATGATCTGCCGGTCGAACAGCAGATGCCGGCGGAAATGGTTGGCAAGTCGATCCTGGAGAAACACGGCAAGAGCGATGCGAACGAAGCAGTGCTCCACGAACTGCGCGTGCGCAACGTCCTGTTGCATCAGGAGAATTATCACCACAGTTATCCGCACTGCTGGCGCAGCAAGACAGCAGTAATCTTCCGTGCGATGGATCAGTGGTTTATCCGGATCGATCATGTAATCGATACTCCTGAGAATAGGAGTGCGGTTGAGGAACGTGCGGCTGCTTTTCCATTTCGAACTCAAGCAATCGCAGAAATCGATCGCGTAAAATGGATTCCCGATTGGGGCGTGAATCGCATCAAAGGTGCCGTGCAAACGCGTCCTGACTGGTGCATCTCGCGCCAGCGCACCTGGGGCGTGCCGATACCATTTTTTTACGATGCAACCGGGTGTCCGACGCCTGATCCGGTTTTACAAAGTGCCGCCGCTGCTGAAGTTGTTCGTAATGCGGCACAATTGATCGAACAACACGGCTCGAATATTTGGTTCGAGAAATCCGTTGCGGAACTTTGGGCTGCGGTGAAGCCGAAGGATTGGAAAGGTCCGGATGCCGTCGCGAAGTCGAACGACACGCTGGACGTCTGGATCGATTCCGGTTCTTCGTCGCGGTCCGTGTTGATGCGCCGACAGGAACTCAACTCAAAACCCGACGCTCAAGATCCGAAACTTTCCTGGCAGGCCGACATGTATCTGGAAGGCTCGGATCAGCACCGCGGCTGGTTCCAGTCGTCGCTGTTGCTTTCACTTGCTGGCAATGGTTCGGCGCCGTTCAAGACCGTTCTGACTCATGGGTTCATGGTCGATGCCGACCGTGAAAAAATCTCGAAGAGCAAACAGGGCGGTTACGAGAAGCCGCAGACGGCCGAAGCTTACGTGAAGAAATGGGGGGCGGACGTCGTCCGCCTGTGGGTGGCGTCGCAGGATTTCCGCAACGACATCGTCGTGAGCGAGGAACGCGTCAACAAGGTCGGCGAAACCTATCGCGGCATCCGCAACGCGCTGCGCTATCAGCTCTCGAACCTTTACGACTTCGATCCGGCAACGCAGAGCGTCAAAGACGATCAGCTGACCGGACTGGATCGCTGGATCCTGGGCGAGTTCGCGAAGCTCGAAAAGGATGTGGCGAAAGCCTACGACGACTTCGAATTTCACGTCGTTTACCAGAAGCTCAGCCAGTTTGTGGCGGTGGAACTTTCTGCGATCTACCACGACGTCATCAAGGATCGCATGTACACCGATCCGGCCAATTCGCCGCGCCGCCGCTCGACCCAGACAGCGCTGCATCGGATCGTGACCGGTCTTTGCAAAATGCTCGGGCCGATCCTCGCCTACACTGCGGATGAGGCGTGGGAATTCGTTCCCGGCAAAACGGTGGAGTCGATTCATCGCACCGGCTGGGAGCCGACAGTCTTTTCGCGATCGGATGCGGAAGTCGGAGCGTGGAACGGATTGTTTGCACTTCGTGAAAAACTTCTGCCCGAACTGGAAAAAGCGCGTCAGGCGAAGACGATCGGCAAATCGCTCGAAGCGCGCGTCATCCTGCGCGGAACTGATCCGCTGCTGATGGATGCGAAGGTGCATCTGGAGGCACTGCGCGAACTGGCCAACGTGTCGCAACTGGAGATCGAACTGACCGGAAACGGCGTTGTGGAAGTTCAGGTGGTGCGCGCGAACGGTCAGAAGTGCGAACGCTGCTGGCACTGGGAGACGGATGTGGGTTCGCATGCGGAACATCCGACCCTTTGCGGACGTTGCGTGGAAGCCGTGAAACAGTTCACGGCCTGAACGTCGTCGGATTACTCCGAGTTTTCCGTAGATCTGAATCGCCGGGCTGTCCCGGTATCGGGCTGAACTGTCTTCAAGCCGGACACACGACCATCCCGCCTCGTGACGATTGCGAGGACGCGGATGGTTTCTTCTTGGTGTCCAACCATTTGGCAGAAAACTGGCTCAAATCGGGGGCTGTATCATTAACCCGAAACTGATTGAAGACCTCTGATTTGACGTTCGGTCTGGCCGGTCTGCGCACGCGCATTGTTGGAATTGTGGCAATCACAACTGTTCCATCAGTGATTGCGTTCTTTTTCCTTCCATCGCGATGGGCGGCGCTCGCAACCATGCTGCTGGCGCTGGCGACCACATGGTGGGCGCTGGGGCATTTTGTGTTGCGCGGTCTTCGGACGGCGCTTGATTCAGCGGCGCAGTTTCGCACAGGCAACTTGAGCGCGCGGATAGCCATCTCCGGCGACAAGGGCGAAGTCAACCGGTTCGCGTCGGAATTCAACGGCGTGGCCGACGCCCTCGAATCGCGCATGCGCGAACACGAACATAATGCGCAACGCTCTCTCAATCGTGCTCTCCAGCAAACCGCGGTGGCTGCCCTCGGCCAGTTCGCGCTCACGAGCAACGATTTTTCCGCGCTGCTCGCCCAGGCCGCCAGTCTGGTTTCGCAAACACTGGAAGTACCCTTTTGCAGAATTCTTGAACTGATGCCGGACGGACAGTCGATGTTGATGCGCGCCGGAACCGGATGGAAGAAAGGTGTCGTGGGCGTCACCGTGGTGAGTGCCGATCCGCGTTCCCAGGCTGGCTTCACGCTTGTGTCGGGAGAGCCGGTGCTGATTTCCGATCTGCGGCGTGAGATGCGATTCAGCAACGATCCGATCCTTGGTGAACATCGGATCATCAGCGGCGTCAGCATTTCCATCGTAACACGCGGCGAGCCTTACGGTGTGCTGGCCGTTTACACGAACCGGAAACGCGAGTTCAACAGCGACGACATTCAGTTTCTGCTCGCAGTTGCCAATGCGCTGGCGGTGGCGGTCCAACACAATCGCGCCGAGGCCGAATTGTTGAAGGTCGCCGAATTCGCGCGGCTGAATCCGAATCCTGCGATGGAATTGAATGCGTCGGGCGAGATCACCTATTTCAACGACGCAGCCCTGCACCTCGCCGAATACCTCGGTCGAAATCATCCTTCCGAAGTTTTGCCGCAGGAAATCATCCGCGAAGTGGAAGCGTGCCTGGCCTCCGGGCGCAGCCGGCTCCACATGGAATCACGTTTTGAAAATCATGTTCTTTCGTGGTCGCTGCATCCGATGATCGGGAACCGGGTGGTGCATTGCTACGTCACTGACATCACGGATCGGTTGAATCTGGAAGCGCAACTCCGGCAGTCGCAAAAGATGGAATCCGTTGGCCAGCTGGCTGCAGGCGTGGCGCATGATTTCAACAACATGCTGACCGTCATTCAGGGGCACGCCGGAATGCTGATGATCCGGAAGAATCTTCCAGCTGAACTTCGCGATTCGGTCCAGTCGGTCTCCTTCGCCGCAGAACGTGCCGCGAGTCTCACGCGCCAGCTGCTCATGTTCAGTCGCAAGAGCGTCATGCAGCCCAAACTCATCGACCTGCGGGAGATCGTTGAAAACATGTCGAAGATGTTGAAACGATTGCTGGGCGAAACGATCACGCTGGATTACCAGGCGCCGCAGGAGGTGTTGTTGATCGAAGCCGATCCGGCCATGGCGGAGCAGGTTCTCATGAACCTGTGTGTCAACGCACGCGATGCGATGGCCATGGGCGGCACGCTGGCGATCCGGATCGACGCGGTTGCGATTGAAGAGGATTACGTGCTTTCCAATCCGGAGGCGTATATCGGCAACTTCGTTCGATTGCATGTCATCGACACCGGACATGGAATGAAGCCGGCAACCGTTGCGCGAATTTTCGAACCGTTCTTCACGACAAAGGAAGCGGGCAAGGGAACAGGCCTGGGACTGGCGACTGTTTATGGAATCGTGAAGCAGCACAAGGGCTGGATTGAGGTCGCGAGCGAATACGGAAAGGGAACGCGGTTCAGCATTTATTTCCCGGCAACAAGCGAGACCGCGATGATCACCCGCAAGACCGACCTGTTGACGGCGGAAGTTCGTGGCGGAACCGAAACGATTTTGATCGTGGAAGACGAACCTTCGGTGCTCGCGATGGGCAAATCGATTCTTCAGGACTGCGGTTATCAGGTTCTGGAAGCGACTTCAGGTGTCGATGCGTTGCGGTTGTGGTCGGAATTCGATGGCAACATCGACCTGCTTCTGACGGACGTCGTGATGCCGAATGGAATTTCAGGTGTCGATCTTGCCCAGCATCTGATCGCGTATCGGCCGGATCTGAAGGTGTTGTTCACCAGCGGCTATTGTGTCGAACAGTTCGATACTCATTTTCTCCAGCAGCCAGCCGCGTTTTTGCAGAAGCCCTACACGCGTTACACCCTGGCGCAGGCCGTTCGCGAACGACTGGACCAGGGTGTGATCAATTCTGAATTTCTGATTGGCGACGCCGCGCCGAGTGTTTTCTGATCAGTCGGCGATGTTCACCTGTTTGCTGCTGTTGAGCGTGGCGTTGATTATTTTCACCGGGTTGTTGCCGTCTGGTGGCAACAGGTAGATCAGTTGTCCGTTGATACGCGTTTTGCCCTTGTTGGTTTTCTTGGTGATGACGCCCTGTCCGATGGCGTCGTTGCCATTCACCGGGAAGACATAAACGAACTGGGTCACTTCCGAACCGCTTGGATTCGACATGCTGGCCGGGAATAACAGACGAAGCTTCTGGCAGAAAACCTGTCCGGTTTTGCTCCCGATCACCTCGATCACATCTCCATTGAAATCGGCGTTCTCGTGATACACGAGCATGAGCTTTGGCTTGTTGGTGAGGGCCAGGTCCGACACACATTCCGCTATAAGTGTGTTCTGATTGATGGTCTGCTTTGAGTAATCCCCGAACTCGTTCGTGCTCACCGCAGTTCCACGAAACTGAAGCTGGTATCTGTTCTCCTGCGCGTGGGTGACGGAACTTAGGAGAGCGATGCTGAGGAGGCCGAGAGCAAGCTGCCGTAGAGTTTTCATGTTCGCGAGTCTTTCGAAACGCGAACCCGTTTCCAATGGGGACTAGTCCGCCCAATGACTGGATGGAATACCTGCCGGCATCAGCATCCAGCAGGTTCAATACGATCGAAATTTCGCCGCAACGCGATCAGCTCGCGCGCGGTGTCAGTTCTGCGATAAGCGAAAGCACACGCTCGACCGCTTCCTCGGGTTTCACGGGCTGAACGGCTCCGGTGCGTGGTTTGATCTCCACTTCGCCTTTGGCCAGGGATTTTTCTCCGATGCCGATTCGAATCGGGAATCCGACAAGGTCGGCATCCTTGAACTTGACGCCGGGTCGTTCGTCGCGGTCGTCGAGAATGACATCCACGCCGCGGGCCGTGAGATCGGAGTAAAGCTGTTCCGCCAGTTTCATCACCGCGCTGTCCGGTGCGACGCTCAGCGGGGTGATGCAAACCGTGTAAGGCGCGACGCTGACCGGCCAGACGATGCCATCCTTGTCATTGCTCTGCTCGATGACAGCCTGCAGCGTGCGGGTGACGCCGATGCCGTAACAGCCCATCACGCACGGATAACGCTGGCCGTCTTCAGCGAGAAACATTGCGTTGAGCTTTTCACTGTAGTTCGTGCCGAGTTTGAAGACATGGCCCACCTCGATAGCACGTTGAATTTTCAAAGGCTTCCCGCATTTCGCGCACGGTTCGCCTTTGGTGACGGTGCGAAGATCGGCCCACTTCGTCACCTGGATGTCGCGGTCGATGGAGACGTTTCGGAAATGGAAACCGTCTTCGTTTGCGCCGGTCGTCATGTCGTTTGCACCACGCAGGCGTTCATCGGCATACACGGAGAACTTCGTCACGCCGACAGCGCCGAGGCTGCCGGGATGTGCGCCAAGAGCGTCGGAGATTTCCTGCGCTTCCGCTGGCCGGAAAATCGTCGTTCCAATCGCGCTGGCGAGTTTGGCTTCGTTCAATTGATCATCGCCGCGGACGAGCACGAGAATCGGTTTGCTGTCTGCGATATAGATCAGCGTTTTAATCTGCCGATTTGCTGGAACGCTGTAAGGCGCTTTGCTCAGGGCTTCGATCGTGACAACTCCGGGCGTCGCGAATTTTTCAATGGCCGGACCGATCTCACGCGGCGCGGTTTTTGGAATGCCGCTCGCTGCCTTCTCCACATTGGCCGCGTAGCCGCAACCTTCGCAGAAGACGACGTCATTTTCGCCCGTCTCGGCCGGCACCATGAATTCGTGGGAATAGTTGCCGCCGATCACGCCGGTGTCGGCTTCGACAGGAAAGTTCTTCAGACCGCAGCGATCAAAGATGCGTTTATAGGCGTCATACATTTTCCGGTAACTGCCCATCGCGGCTTCGTCGCTCACATCGAAGCTGTAGGCATCCTTCATGATGAATTCCTTGGCGCGCATGAGACCGAAGCGCGGACGGATTTCGTCACGGAATTTGATGCTGACCTGGTAAAAGTTGATGGGCAGCTGGCGGTAGGAATTGATCTCGCCGGCGGCCAGGCTGGTGATGACTTCCTCGGCAGTCGGGCTGAGTATCCATTCTTTTTTGGCGCGATCGCGGACCTTGTAGAGGACGTCGGCGGCGGTTTCGTAGCGTCCGGACTGCTGCCAGATTTCCGACGGTTGAAACGTCGGCATCAGGACTTCGAGGGCGCCGGCACGATTCATTTCCTCGCGGATGATCTGCTCGATCTTGTGAAGCGTGCGGAGTCCGAGCGGGAGAAAGGTGTAGAGACCGCCGGTGAGTTTTCGGATCAGTCCGGCGCGGAGCAAAAGCTTGTGGGAAACGATCTCGGCCTCGGCCGGCGTTTCCTTGAGAGTCGGGATCAATGATTTAGTCCACTTCATATCGGGTGGCGAAGTGTGAACAGGGCAGGGGCGCTTGCCAATGCTATTCCCGTCCGGCATTTGCCGGAGGATTTTCACAGAAGGGAACTTTTCACAGAAGGGAACTTCACAGAAGATAACGAAGGAAACGAAGATAAGTGGCCATTGCTTTTTCTTTCCGAAACTTGTCCTTCCCGTTTCTCTTCGTTTCCTTTGTTCCCTTCTGTATCTAGCGCGCCCAGAATTTTCGCACTCCGCATCAATTCGGACTGGCGATCCATGGTTCGGGGAGTAATATTTCCGGGCCGTGTGTATGCCGGACCTGTTGTCCGGCTTTTTGTTTGGGACACGGTCCTTCAGTTCCCCCACGTTCGAAGATCCGGCCTATCTGCGGTTCCGCTGCTTGCTCTTGTGATCCTGCCAGAGAATGTTCAGCACGAGCCACATTCCGATGCAGCCGGCGATCAGGAAACAGATGATCGCAAGGCCTGGATAACCAAACAGCTGGAACGTGGTTGGGACGCGCATCAGCAGCGCGGCGCCGACGATCAACGCGGCGAGAATCAGGCCGGTGGTGATGCGATTCGCCACCTTCTGAGCGCTTTCGACGAGGAACTGGGTTTCGACCGGGCGCACCTTCACGTTCAATTCAGCGTTGCCCACGGTGTCGAGAATCTTGTTCAGCCGCGCAGGCAGTGCGCCGAGAAATTGTTTCGCATCCAGGAGGGAGGAGAAGATGCGACCCTCCGAGAACGACGAACGCATCCGCTCGTTCAGAACATTGCTCGCATTGCGGCGGATGGATTCGTTCGGATCAAATTCTGGAGCGAGAATCTGCCCGATCTCATCAAGCTGCAGCAATGTCTTGCCGAGCAAGGTCAGTTCGATCGGCACGTAGAGTCCGGTGTCTCCGGCGGAACGCGTCAATTCTAGAAGCGTGTGACCCAGGTCAATCTCGTGCAGTTTGCTGTTCTGCTGTTGGGCCACCAGCTGGCCGAGTTTGTGGCGGAACTGGTTCTCGTCGAAATTTTCAGTCGTTGAACTGACGCGTATTGCGACGTCCGCCGCGGTGTCGCTGTCGCCTTCACTGACAGCCAGAAGCAGTTTCAGAATATGCTCCTGCAAGGCGGGTGTCGTGTGGCCGACCATTCCAAGATCGAGCAGCGCAACACAGTTGTCCGAGGTCAGGAATACATTCCCGGGATGCGGATCGGCGTGAAAAGTGCCGTCGATCAACACCTGTTTGAGATAGGCCCGAAACACTTCTTCCGCGAGGACATTCCCTTCGATGTCGAGCCGCGTCAGCGGGCTCAGGGCGGTGATCTTCGTGCCCTCGACGTAATCCATGGTGAGGATTTTGTGCGTGGTGTAATCGTCCACCGGCCGCGGGATGCGCAGCCGCGGGAATTCCCGCATGTTTTCGCCGACGGTGGAAAGGTTCGAGGCTTCGCGGCGATAATCGAGTTCGTGCGCAATGGTTGTCGCAAATTCCTCAAGAACCTTTCCGAGCTGATAGCGTCGTCCGAAATCGGTGTGTCGCTCCAGCAATCGCGCGATCTCCGCGAGCGCTTCGAAGTCCTCCTGAATTTGTTTCTGGATGCCGGGTCGTTGAATCTTGACCACGACTTCGCGTCCATCATGCAGCGTGGCGCGATGGACCTGTCCCAATGAAGCGGCGGCGAGAGGTTCCTTTTCAAAGGACGAAAACGCCTTCGAAATTTTCGTCTTCAGCTCCTGTTCAACGATGAATTCAACATCCTCGTAGCGGAATGGCTTTACCTTGTCCTGCAACCGCGCCAGAGCCTTGAGATAGCGGTCGGGCAATAGATCCGCGCGGCTCGACAACAACTGGCCGATTTTGACGAACGTGGGTCCGAGCCGTTCCAAATCATTGGGCAGTTCGTGGGCATCGGCGTTTCCGAGCGAATCGGGTTCAGGCTCGAAGCCGAATTTTGAAATCATCCCAGGCTGGCCGTACTTGCCGAAGAGCAGGGCGATGTCCTTATAGCGTTTTAGGTAATGCGGTCCGAGTTTCATGAGATCCGAAAGCGGTTCACAGGCGAAACGTAGGAAGAAAGCCACCGCGGAGGTATGGGGTGGATTACTGCGCGAATTCCTCGATGGCTTGTATTGAATCGCTTCAGCTGTGGATCGTGGACGATCGGGAGCGAGTCAGATGCTCTGAGCCGCGACCGCTTTCGAAAACTCCAGCTTTGCCGGAGTCGCCAAATCCCAGGAAAATCTCTTTCGAAACTGCTATCGCAGACCTTTGCTCGCGATGTCGCGGCGGAATTGCATTCCTTCGAAATGAATCTTTTCCACCGCAGCATACGCGGCGGACTGTGCGCTTTTCAGATCGTTGCCAAGGGCAGTGACGCCGAGCACCCGTCCGCCGCTCGTCACGATGTGGTCGCCCGATTTCGCCGTGCCGGCATGGAAAACTTTTGTGTTCGGAAGAGCATTGGCCTGATCGATTCCCGCGATTGCTTTTCCTTTCGGATAACTCCCAGGGTAACCGCCGCTGGCGACAACGACGCAAACGCTCGACATCGGATTCCAGCGCAAATCGATTTTGGAAAGCGTGCCGTCCACGCAGGCATCGAACAGTTCGACGAGATCGTTTTCGAGGCGTGTCAGATAAACCTGTGTTTCGGGATCGCCGAACCGCGCGTTGAACTCAAGCACCTTGGGACCATCCTTTGTGACCATGATTCCGGGGTAGAGAATGCCGCGAAAATCGATTCCCTCCGCGGCGCATCCACGCACCCACGGTTCCAGGATGCAACGTCCGGTTTCTTCAAGCTGCGCATCGGTGAGAAACGGAGTGGGGGAGTAAGTGCCCATGCCACCGGTGTTGAGGCCCTGATCGTTGTCGAGCGCACGTTTGTGATCCTGTGATGTCGGAAAAAGTTTTGCGGTGGTTCCGTCGCAGATCGCGTGCAGCGAGATCTCGGTTCCTTCGAGGAATTCCTGAATCACAATTTTCGAACCCGCCGCGCCGAAGCTTTTGCCGACGAGAATTTCGTCCACTGCCTTGTTTGCCTCTGCCACGTTCGTGCAGATCAGCACACCTTTTCCAAGCGCGAGACCGTCCGCTTTCACCGCGCAGCGACCGTCCAGCGAAGCGGCAAAAGCTTTCGCCTGTGCAACGTCGGAGAACGTTCCCGACTTCGCGGTGGGAATGCCGTGCTGTTCCATGAAGCGTTGCGAAAAAACTTTCGACGATTCGAACTGCGCGGCCTTCTGGTTCGGGCCCCAGATGCGAAAACCGTTTTTCTGGAAAAGATCGACCACACCGAGCGCGAGCGGATTGTCGGGGCCGACGACGGTCAGCGCCGGTTTTTTTTCCTGCGCAAACGCGAGCAGTTTGGGGAGATCTTCGGCGCCGATGTTGACGCATTCGACCGGTGCGCCATTGCTGGCAAGTCGTTCAAGTCCGATGCCTGCATTGCCCGGTGCGCACCAGATCTGCGAGGCGTGCGGCGATTGCGCGAGTTTCCAGACAAGTGCATGTTCGCGTCCACCGGAGCCAATGACCAAAATTTTCATCGGCGGGATTGAAGCGGAATTGTCGGGACGGCAAAAGGAATTTGTCGGCGAATCGCCGGCAGTCGGAACAGCGAACGGAATTTGACCACCCCAGATTTGGGTGTGCATAAATCAGGGGCACTAAATTGCTCAAAATGAGATATTTACAATTGACAGTTTAGTTGATGGTCGCTATAAACGACGCCGATCGTTATGAGTGCTAACCCAGGCATTTCAGGATCGAACGTCTCGCAGAAGGCAACTCCCCCGGAGAATCTCTATCGTCAGGCAATCGTTCAATGTGACGGCTATCGCTGTCTTGCCTACATTGATCACGACGCTGTTTGGAGGAACTACTCCGATTCCAAGGCGATTCGCGGGAAAGTGGTTGTGCTGGAGTGGTTGAGCTGAAACGCAGACGTTCGGGAAGATGTTTCCTCAGTGGCAACTGAGGCTGTTCAGAAGCATCGACTGACCTGTTCGCGGTGAGTCCGCTCTTCGGGCATGCGCGAACCCGGCCCCGCTCTATTCGTGACAATCCGCATGGAAGCAGCGTATTGTATCACGGTCATTTTTATGCGTTCTGACACGATCAAAAAAGGCTTCGAACGCGCGCCGCATCGCTCGCTGCTGCGCGCCACCGGTTCCATTGAGTCCGAAGACGATTTCAATAAACCGTTCATCGCCATCGCCAACTCCTACACCGACTGCATTCCCGGCCACGCGCATCTGAACGAGGTCGGCCAGCTCGTCAAACGACTGGTTCGCGAGGCAGGCGGCGTGCCTTTCATTTTCAACACGATCGGCGTCGATGACGGCATCGCGATGGGCCACGGCGGCATGCTGTATTCGCTGCCGTCGCGCGAATTGATTGCGGACTGCGTGGAGACTGTGGTCAGGGCGCATTGCTTTGACGGCATGGTCTGCATTCCGAACTGCGACAAGATCGTTCCCGGAATGTTGATGGGGGCGATGCGGTGCAACATTCCGACCGTATTCGTCAGCGGCGGTCCCATGGCCGCGGGAATCGCGGAACAGAAGGCCACGCACGAGGATCTCGCAGCCCATCTCCAGCCGGCGGCGGGGAAGTCCGATCTGATTTCCGTGTTCAAAGGTGTCGGCGAACTTCAGAGCGGCAAGATCACGGAAGACCAGCTGAAGAAACTCGAACAGACGGCGTGTCCGACCTGCGGTTCGTGTTCGGGCATGTTCACGGCGAATTCGATGAACTGCCTGAGCGAAGCGCTGGGCATTGCGCTGCCGGGCAACGGCACCATTCTCGCCGTTTCAAAAGAACGCGAAGCGCTCTACCGCCGCGCAGCCCGCACAATCATTGAACTGGTGGAAAAGGATCTCAAGCCGCGCGACATCGCGACGATCGAAGCCTTCGACAACGCCATCATGCTCGATGTCGCCATGGGCGGTTCGACGAACACCATTCTCCACACCCTCGCCATCGCGCGCGAGGCAGGCATTCCTTACGACATCAAGCGCATCGATGAAATCTCGCGGCGGATTCCATGTCTCTGCAAGGTTTCGCCATCATCGGATTACCACGTTCAGGATGTTCATCGCGCGGGCGGCATTCACACCATTCTCGGTGAACTCAAGCGCATGGGCGTCTTGAACACGAAATGCAAGACAGTCACCGGACGCACGATCGGACAGAACATCGACGAATGGGATATCCGTTCCGAGAAGTGCAGTGCTGAAGCCAAGGCGGTCCGGCTGTCCGGTTCGTCGGCGATTGTGGTCGATCCCAATGACAAAATGGGGCCTGCGGCTCGCACAGCCAGCGGCAATCTGGTTCCGAAGCCGATGCTGTTTCATCCGGCTGATGCCGTGGCTCTGGCGCTCTGGCGCGATGCCGCCGCCTGGAACGCCGGCGACGTGGACGCTCAACTGGCTGCCTGGGATCCGAAGGCCGTTCTGAACATGCCTGGTGCCGTTCGTTTGAAGGGACACGATCAACTCCGGCCGGTCATCGAACAGAAGCTGAAGGAATCGAAAGGATTGGTTCGCGCCGAACTCGGTGAACTGCGCGGCGAACCGGTGTTGCTGATGTGGCAATACTCAAAGGATGGAACACGCACGCCGTCCGCGATTATTCGCGCGCGAAGCGTTCGAAAGGGAGTCATCGTCCGGGCCGATTATATCGTCGAACCGAAGAAGCTCGCGAAGACGATTCCGAGTGGCCTGATGCCGTACGATTCGTCATTCATGTTCAAGCCGGAGGATTGTATCCGGTCCAAAGATCGCGCCTACACGCAGGATGGCGGACTGGCGATTCTCTATGGGCAGCTCGCGCCGGAGGGCAGCGTGGTCAAGACCGCCGGCATCAGCCAGGGCTTCAAGGATTATTGTGGGCCGGACTTCGTGTTCGAAGGCCCGTGCGTGATCTTCGAAAACCAGGACGATGCCTGTTCTGGAATTCTCGGCGGCAAGGTGAAGGCTGGCGACGTGGTCGTCATCCGCAACGAAGGACCGCGAGGCGGTCCCGGCATGCAGGAGATGCTTTCGCCGACCAGTTACATCGTCGGCATGGGACTCGGGGATAAAGTTGCGCTGGTGACCGACGGACGTTTCAGCGGCGGAACCGCCGGCGCCTGCATCGGACACGTGTCGCCTGAAGCCGCGGAAGGCGGTCCGATCGGCCTGTTGAAACAGGGTGATCGCCTGCGCATTGATTTCCCGAATCGTCGAATGGACATCCTGGTTCCTGAAGCCGAACTGGCCGAGCGGAAGAAGCAATGGACGCCGACCGCACGTCATCCCGGTGGCTGGCTGGCGCGTTATCAGAAGCTCGTCACCAACGCGAGCAAGGGCGGTATTCTGAGCGTGGACTGATCTGAACCAGATGGCGGTTTGATGCGGCGGCATTCTCTTCGGATGCCGCCGCACTCTGCATGAGGATTGAATCCATCGAACTGAAATCCGGCGCCCAAGCTGGGTACGCGCGCATTTCCGCATCGATCACTTCGCCGCGCTGGAAATCCCAGCCCCAGCGCGTTTGGTTCGAGGTTCCAGAGGAGCTGAGTTCCGAGCTTTCGCACGAGGCAACACCATGGCTTCAACTGGCCCTTCCGCATGCCTTTCAATTTGGCGAAACGCTCGAAACAAACCTTGAAGTTGATCCGCAATGGCTGGTCAACGCCCGATCGCAGATGACGATCTGGCATCGCTGGTTTCCGCGGCTTGAGCCAATTGAAATCGAAGCGCCTGTGGCTGGCGGAAAGTCGAAGACACAACCTGTGTCGAACAGAACCGCTCTCTTCTTCACCGCCGGCGTCGATTCGTTTTATTCGCTCTACAAATTTGATGCCGAGGCGAAACAGTCGGGCAGGCCGTTGCTCAATGATCTTGTCTATGTCTGCGGTTACGACATTCCGCTGGAGAAACGCGATCAACTGGCGCGCAAGCTGACGGATCTTTCGGAAGTGGTCCGGCAGATGAACAAAAAGCTCGTTCCGCTCTGGACCAATCTGCGTCAGACACGTTTGAACGAACTCGACTGGGGCCGATTCATGCATGGGCCCGCTTTCGGCACTGCGGGATTGTTGCTGGAATCCCGATGGCAACAGGTTCTCATTTCGGCCGGCGGTTGCATCGACGATTTCACCGCCTGGGGATCGCATCCACTGACCGATCCTTTGATGTCCACCAGCCGGACTCAGGTGATCCGGTATTCGAACAACACCACGCGATTCGCGAAGACCGAGTATATTTCGCAGTTCGATCTGGCTCTCCAGCGTCTGCATGTTTGCTGGATTCGGAATTCGAACGACAATTGTGGCGATTGCGAGAAGTGCATCCGCACGATGTTGATGCTGGAAGTGATCGGAGCCTTGCCGCGTGCGAGCTGCTTTCCGCCGGGAGACATCATGGAGAAACTTCGAAAGGTGACGGTGACGAACGAGCTGGCCGTGCCGCTTTGGGAAGACATCAAGGCGCCGGCGATCCAGCGCGGACGGCCGGACATTGCGCGCGAAATCGACTTGTGTCTGGAACGCAGCCGCTCGACCATGCGCCGGGCTGCGAAAATGAGCGTTCTGCGAACGGTGGAACGGAAGATTCGCAACGTAAGGAAATTGTGGCTCGGTTGAATCAACCCGTGCGCATTCTCATTCTACCCGGAACTCTGGATGGTGCTAACCTCGGCGACGTTGCAATGCTCGAAGTGGCGCTGCTGCGCCTTCGCGAAGTGTTTCGTGGAGCGGAATTCTTCGTGGTCAGCCGTGACGCAGAGTTCTGCTCCAGCCTCGGTGACGACGTAAGGTGCGTTTCAGCGGAAAGCTGGAAGCATTGGGCGGATGGACGGGCAGGTTCGTGGAAACGCATTTTGCCGGACCGCGGCGCGGCGGCTCGGAAGTTTCAAATCCTGTTTCAGGAAATCGATTTTGTTGCCATGTCCGGCTCGGGCATCTTCACCGATGCCTTCAAACCCACCGCTCTACGACTGCTCGCGACGCTCAAGGCCGCAGTTGAAACGGATGTTCCGGCCGGAATGCTCGGTCAGGGAATTGGACCGATCGGCGATCTTGATCTTCTAAATGTGGTGCGCGAAGTCGCGCCGAAACTCCACTTCACCTTCGTGCGAGATCCTCGGAGCGCTGCTTTGCTGCAGCAGTTCAATGTTCCGACAGAACGTTTGATTTGCACCGGCGATGATGCCGTCGAACTGGCGTTGAACGATTCTCCGACGGACACGAGATCGATCGGTGTCAGTCTGCGGGTATCCGAATACGGCGGGCTGGAGCTGCAAACGGCGAGAACGATTGCTGAACTCCTGAAGCAAAAGGCCGGTCCGCTCGAAGCAACGCTCACGGGCATTCCGATCGCAACCGGAGCCGACGATTCGGATGTCAGGACACTTTCGGAGCTGCTGCCCGGCGTCGTTGATTTGCAAACGCGCTGGACGACGCGGTCGCTGGTGCGACGGATGACCGGGTGCCGGATTGTTGTGGCAGGCAGTTACCACGCCGCTGTCTTTGCGCTCGCTGCTGGAATCCCCGTTGTGGCAGTCGCGCAATCAGATTATTACTCCGCCAAGTTCAATGGTCTTGCGGAACAGTTCGGCGCCGGTTGCACGGTGTTGTCGGCAGGAAAGTCAGATTTTATTCCGTCGCTTGCGCGGGCAGTCGATGCGGCGTGGAAAGTGGAGGAAACATTGCGAACAGGGATGAGGGAATTGGCACGGGAACAGGTGCGGCGTGGGCGCGAAGCCTATGGCAGCCTTGGAACATTGGCCTTGAGCCGGGAGGGAATCGCGGGATGAACCCGACCGTCACATTGATCGTGAATACTGCGCAGCAGCCGGAGTTTCTTGCGCGTGTGCTGGCAGCGGTTGCGCGCCAGTCGGATGCACCCGAGGAACTCATCATTGCGGAGGATGGCCACGATCCTGAAACGCGCGAGGCTGTGGGCCAGGCGAGGTTTTCGGGCAGGACCGTTCTTCAACATGTGACACAGGAAAAGGTCGGATTTCGCCGCAGCCGGATTCTGAACATCGCGATCGCCCAATCGTGCGGGGAATATGTGATTTTTCTAGATGGCGACACCATTCCGCATCCGGATTTTGTGGGTGATCATCGGCGGCTGGCGCGCAAAGGATTTTTTGTTCAAGGACATCGTGCGCTGGTGAGCGAACAGGCGGCGTGCTGGTTCGGGGCCGGCGATTTCGATCTGGACCGGAGGCGTGCTTTTTTGGGCGGCGACTTGAAGGGATGGAAACATGTGTATCGCTGGATCGCGCCGTTCAAGCGCGTGCTGTACGATCTGGACGGCGTCCGCGGCTGCAATCTTGGCATCTGGCGCGAGGACCTCTTGCGCGTGAATGGCTACGATGAAGGTTACGTGGGTTGGGGATGCGAGGATCTCGATCTCGCTTCACGCCTTTTTCACAATTCCATCTGGCGCCTCGATGTGCGTGGGCGCGCCCTTTGTTATCACCTCTGGCATGCGCCCGCCGATCGGACCAATCTCGCCATGAACCAAAGCCGTCTTGATGGAGTGATCCTGAATCGAGCGCTTCGATGCGAACGTGGATTGGATGATCATTTGGAGCGAGTGAACCGGTTGGAAAACTCAGTCGCGCTTCGACCAGAGTGCGAGCCCGAGAAGAAGGCGTGAAGCACCGCTTCCCGAAACCGGTGCTTTGAACGACACAGTCCTGCCACCGGCCGGCCACAACTCGTCGAGCATTTTGCGGTTCATCCATTGCTCCAGTGTGGAACGATGTGGTTCCGCCTCGATACGAACCGCACGCCAGTCGGGACTGTTCAGGTCATAAAGGCGAACGTAACGGCGGGGTTCCTCCTTTCTCCATTTCAGCCAATACCACTGGCGAAGTCTTTTCTGGAGCGATGCGATTTTCCGGGAAAAGAGTGTTGGCCGGATCGGTTCGAAGAGAAACGAATTGTGTTCGCGCGGAATCGCTGTGAGACGCGGATTGCTTTTGAACAGCAGTTCCTTCTGCAGCCTTCGGTTCCGCTTCAATTCCGACGGCACGGCAATTTGGGTTTCCAGCAGTTGACGGTCGAGAATCGGAACGATCGGCCAGCTGCTCAAAGCGAGCCGGTGAAGAAATGAACCGACGTGATACCTCGCGCGGGTGAAAAGCTTCATGAGCGATGCTCGCAACGGTTCCTCGGCTGTGCCGCGATCATACTCCGCGCGAAGTTCATTGTGGCAGTCGCGGATTACATTTCCGATCTCAGGCGAGTTGATCAGCCTGATCAGCTGTTCGCTCGTGAGTCCCCACATGTTCAGCTGCGAGAAGAGGCGGTCGAAGGACCATCGTTGCGAGTTCGACTCCCAGCCATAAAGGAATGCGTCGCCTCCAAGAACATCCTCAAGCGCAAACCCGGACCAGAACATCGGCGCAATATTTCCAACCGTTTCGCCGGAGCAATATCCTTCAATGTGACTGAACCCACCGGCAAGCTGTTCCCATCGCGCCATCCTCGCGGCGGCAGCGGCGAATTCCGTTGGCGTAAATTCGGTGGCTTCGGATTGGAAATTCCATCCGAGCTGCCGGGCGACGCGGCGTCCGACCTGTGTTTCAAGATCGTTCGGTCGTCCGAGTCCAATTGCAGAATCGGTGACTTGTTCGGCATCGAGATAAGCAGCCATGAGCCGCGAATCCAGTCCGCCTGAAAGCAGAAGCGCCGTTTTCTTTCCAATCGGACAATGCAGGCGAATGGCGCGGCGCAACTCCGCTTCGGACCGCTCGGCAGTCTCCGCGGTGGAAATGGAATTGTTGCAGGGAAGGTTGCGAAGCGAGAACACTTCGCGCTCTTCAAAATCACCCGCGGCATTCCACTGCAGCAGATGTCCGGGTTTCAGACGACGAATTCCGCGAAGCAGAGGACGATCTCCGGTGAGGCTGTTGATCAACAGCATGCCGGTCAGTCCGTGCAGATCGAGCTCCGGTCGGAAGTTCGGATGAGCGGCAATCAGTTCCGGACTCGACGCCACGATCATCACGTCTGCCGATTGAAAATAATACACGGGAAAGAACCCGAGCAGATCGGACGCAAACGTGAGTCCGCGGGCGTTGGAGAATGTCGCAGCAACGAAATAGCCGCCGAAGGTTTTCCTGCTCTCTGGCTGGCAGAGCGCTGTCCCGATGGCTTCGGCATCCAGATGCTTTCCTTCGTCGCTGATCGCGTAGCCCAGCAGCAGATGGAATGAATCTTCACGGATCAAATGACTGAACGGCGCCTCCTTTCTCCGGCCTGCGAGGGCGACGAGTGGCGCGCAATCGAATCGTTCCGTGTGAAGCGAAGGAAAGTCCGCCAGCTTTCCGGCTGCTGAACCTGCGAACTGCTCGCGGCGTTGCGGGTCAGGATCAACCGCGATCAGAAAGTGAGCCATAGGTTACGTTTTTCGACCAGATTGAGGCCGGTGATTGCCAACCAGCACTTGAGCCAGACAGTCCAGTTGCTCGCTGGAATGTTCGCTTGAGATGACAAAACGGAAATATCCGTCCGAAGGATTGCCGGGATACTGGAGCAGGGGAGGAAAAATCCCGGCGGAAAGAAGTTCGCGTTTGAGGTTCGTTGTTTCGCGTTTCGAATCAGTCAGGATCGGCACGATCGGAGCAGGACTTTCCGACAGTGCGAAACCGGCGTTCACCAGTTTCTCGCGAAGCGTTTTGATGTTCCGAATCAGTCGCTGACGAAAGCGAGGATCGCGTCGTAGAAGAGCGATTGCTTCCAGTGCCGCGCCGGCCAGTGGCAGTGGAATGGCTGTTGAACCGATGAAAGCCCGGCTCCGTTCGAGCATTTGCGACCGGAAACGCCGCGTTCCAAGAATCGCGCCGCCATACGCTCCAAACGCCTTGCTCAAGGTGATGCATTGAATGATCCGGCTTCGATCGACTTTCTCGACTTCAAGCGATCCTTTTCCCGTGTTGCCGATCACTCCGGCGGCGTGGGCATCATCGACAAGGATTCTTCCCTCGCGCGGCAGCAGGCGCAGATACAGTTTCAGCGGTGCAACAGATCCGTCGGAGGCAAACAATCCGTCTGTCAGCACGATCGGTTTTGTGTTCGGTCCGAGCCGGGTCAGCGTTTGTTGCAATGATTCAACGTTGCGATGGCTGAATCGAATGACCGGGCAGTCCAGAAACAACGCGGCGTTTTGCAGAGCGGGATGCGCTTTCTCGTCGATCAGCGCGTGAGAGAAATTTCCTGCAAGCGCCTGCGCAGCGACCTGCGCTGCGGCGTAGCCGGTGGAAACGAGCAATGCGGATTCAGCGGCAAAATATTCGGCGAGCTGTTGTTCCAGTTTCAGGAACACCGCGTGATTACCCGTCGTGCGACGCGAAGCGCTGACGCTCAATCCATATTTCGCAATGATGGCCTGCGCCGCCTTGAGCACGCGCGGATGACTTGCCATTCGGAAATAGTCGCATCCGGAAAAACTGGTGAGCGTTCGCTTGCCCCAGCGGACGTGCGTGCGGTCCACGGTTTGAAGCGATACGGGTTCTTTCATCGCGCTGGTGTATAACGCGACTTTCCCGCAGCGGCGAGACTCTATTGTTCGGGAAGGCGGAATTGAATGATGTCGCCGGGCAGCAGTGGATAGTCGGCTCCGGCAAGAAGTCGCGCCGGATCAATCTGAATTTCCTCGTTGCTGCGCCGAATGATGATCACCGTGGGATCGACCGCCGAAACATACATTGCCGTGACAATCGCTTTGGCGAGAGTGAGATCCTGCGTCCAGGGAATGACAGGATTTTCCACCGGCCCGATCATCGTGATGTTGGACGGAAGATTTTGAAGCGCAGTTGCATTCGTGCCGGGTTGTGGCTGCTGTTGCGCCTGGTTCATCTGGGCGATGGCATCCCGTTGTCCGGCGAGATACGCGGCCCTGGCTTGAATTCCCGCCGTCGATTTCGAAACACAGCCGGCAAGGCAGGGAAGGAACAGGCAGAGGGTCGCTGCGATTTTGAACGAGGTGAAAATGTTCATGCAGTTGTCGTGATTCTCAGACTGTTGCGGCATCGTTTCCATTCAAACTTGCCGTGCCTTTGCGAAGTGCCGTCGTGCGCGGCCCAGCGCCTGCAACGGGAAGTAATGCCGATACATGTTGTAATTGATCATGAACCCACGCGCCAGCTCGCGTCCCTGCGCCAGTCGGGCGGTGTCCTTGTTGAGATCAATGCGTTCACCAATGCCGTAACCGGGGAAACCACAACCGACATAGTGCGGTTCATCCCAGGTTCCGTTGTGCTGATGCCGCAACAGCCAGTCCACGCCGCGCCGGATGGCGTCGTCGTAATCGTGACCTCCAACCGCGAGCAATCCCATCAACGCCCAGGCGGTTTGTGAAGGCGTGTTGGGGCCGGTGGCGCGGAAGGATTCATCCATGTAGGAAGCGCAGGATTCGCCCCAGCCGCCATCCGGACTCTGTTTCGATACGAGCCACTCGGCGGATTTTCGAATGCGCGGATCGTTCATATTGAATCCGACGGCCCGCAAGCCCGGCAACACCAGTCCGGTGCCATAAATGTAATTCACGCCCCAGCGGCCGAACCAGCTGCCGTCCGGTTCCTGTTCGCTCATGATGTAACGCACGGCTTTGGCCACGGCAGGATCGCTCATGTCATATCCCATCAAGCCCAGCGCTTCGAGCTTGTGGCCGGTGAGATCGGCACTCGGGGGATCGAGCACTTCGCCGAAATCACAGAACGGAATGCGCGTGAGAATCCACTTGTTGTTGTCCTTGTCGAACGCGCCCCAACCGCCGTTCGACGACTGCATGGCGCGAACCCACGTTTCCGCGCGGCGAATGGCGAAATCGATCCGCTGACGAAGCTCCGGTGTAACGAGGTCGCGCAATTGTACGAGCACCGTGATGGCCACGGCGGTGTCATCGAGATCGGGATAAAGCAGATTCGCACGTTCGAATGCCCAGCCGCCGCATTCGACTCCTTTCACGGTCATCGCCCAATCGCCCTTCACCAGGATCTGCTTTTTGAGAATCCATTCCACGGCCGGGAGCATTTGCGGAAATGACTCCGGCGTTGCACCGCAATCGAGCAATCCCTGCAACGTCAGCAGTGTGTCCCAGATCGGCGATTCGCTCGCCTGCAGATACGTGGCGCCGTCGCGTTCGTAGGACCAGTGATGATTCCACGCGTCGAGTCCGTTGTGAATCACTGCGTGATCGAGCGGATAACCTTCCGTGTGCAGCGCCATGAGACTGTAAATCCACGGCGGTTGAATTCCGCCCCACGCGCCGTCCGCGTCCTGATGCTTGATGATCCATTCGAGGCAGAGCTTAATGCACGTTTCTCGGCCGGGCTTCCACGGAAGCCAGCCGTAAGCATGAAGCAACCGTTCGTTCGCCCAGAAGAACGTGGGCCAGAAACCGGTTTTGTTGCGCGGAATCGTGTAATCGAAGTTTTCCCGTCCGCCGGGGAAGAGTTCGTCCAGACGCCGATCCGCCGGCAACGGACGCACGGGGCGTCGCGCCGAAACAATTGCGAGCGGAACAATCGTCGCGCGTGCCCAGCTTGCAAACCAGTAAAGATTGAAGGGCATCCAGGTTGGCAGAAGAATCAGTTCCGGCGGAACGACCGGCGTGAAAGCCCATGGCCATTCGCCGATCAACGCAAGCCAGATGCGGGTGAAGTTGCGGGTTTTCTTCAACCCGCCGTGAGCGAAAATCCATTCGCGCGCCTTGCGCAACGGTTCGTCGTCAGGCTTGAACCCGCAGCAGCGCAACGCGGCGTAGCATTCGACCGTCGTGTTGATGTCGCCCATCGGTGCCTGATGATAAACCTCCCACGATCCGTCGGGACGCTGCTCGCGCAGAATCGCGCGGATCACGCCCGGTGTTTTCGGGTCGTCCTTCACTCCGAGGAAATGCATCGCAAGAATCCATTGCGCCTCCATGCAGCAGTTGGATTCCAGCATGCCGACCCAGAAACCTTCCGGTTCCTGCTCGCGGACGAGCCAGTCCATGGCGCCGCGGATGGCGCTGTCGAGCCTGTCGCTTTGAACTGCAGGAGTTCGGGCTTTTGATGTGGGAAAGGTAATCGGTTCGGTAGAGTCCATGTTCTGAAAGCGGCGCTCAGGCGCCGCACGTGCTGAAAAATCGGCGAAGATGCTGCGCCAGTGTGTCGTGTGCGTGGGTGAAATCGAGATCGGGTTCGACGATCAGCCGGGCGATCGCTCCGTCGAGCAGTGCGATCAGCCACAGTGAAGTGGCGTCGGGATCGATCTTTGGCGAAAGCTGCTTGGCCTCGATCGCACGCTGCATCAAATGCTTCACGAGTTCGCGCAGCTCGCTGTCGAACGCCATGCAGACGCTCCGGATCACCTTGTTTCTCGGCACCTCGGCCAGGATTTCCATCCAGAGGACCGCGTTCGATCCCGTGCAGATTTCACGAAGACTGAGCAGCATCACCTGAATGAGTCCTTCCCTCGGATCCGAGTGGTTGCCGAGCGGCTGGAGCACCGGAAGCATGCGCGAGCGGATTTCATCCGTGATCGCTTTCACGATGGCGTCCTTGTTCGGGAAATAATGGTAGATGTTTCCGACGCTCATCTGGCATGCCTTGGCAATCTCAGCCATGCCGGTGGCATGAAAGCCGTGGCGCACAAAGCATTTGCGCGCCGCAAGGAGAACCTTGTGACGCTGCTCAATCCGATACTGTTCACTGACGGACATCTTTAGGTAAATGAACGCTCATTCATTCTCAGAGCGGCGGCGTCAGGTCAAGAACGCAGGCGGGGCGGAAGAGGGATGAGGGGAAAGGGGGAAGGGGGAAGGGGAGAAATCCTTCGCGTCCTTCGCGTCCTTCGCGTCCTTTGCGTGAGGCACCAGGGCGAATTTTTTTCAGCAGCTTGTCGGGACTTCCTGCAAGACTTCCACGCAATGCGGAATCGCGCCGACCACAAAATCGAGGCATTCGACTGCGCCGCTGGGCTTTCCGGGAAGACAGATCACCAGGCTGCGTTCAACCACCACTGCAAGCGCACGGGAGAGAATGGCGTTCTTTGTGATCTTCATCGACTCCATCCGCATGACTTCGCCGAAGCCGGGAAGTTCGCGCACGGCGATTTCGCGAACGGCTTCCGGCGTGACATCGCGCAACGCGACGCCTGTGCCGCCGGTGGTGAGAATCAACTGGCAGCCCTTGGCAATCTGTTCGCGAATCGCGCGCTGAATGTCGCGCTTCTCATCCGGAACCAGTTTTTCATCGAGAACCTTCCAGCCGTAACCTTCCGCCGCCTTCTTCAGAGCCGGTCCGCCCAGATCGTCGTAAAGCCCTTTGGACGCGCGGTCGGAAATGGTGATGATGCCAGCTTGAATGTTCATGTGATTTTCAGTTTCAAATTCTTCCCGTGTCCAACGCGTTCACGTATTCACTCGTCACGCATCACGCATCACCCCTTCACTTCCCTCTTCGTCTTACTGACCAGCCGCACATTCACAATCCTCATCTTCTTATCCACCGCCTTGCACATGTCGTAGATCGTCAGCGCGGCGACGGATACGGCTGTGAGTGCTTCCATTTCAATTCCGGTTTGGGCGGCGATTTTTGCGGATGCAGTGATGACGACGCGATCCTGCGTTTTCGGAATGTCGAAATTCACCTCGCAATGCGTGAGGGGCAGGGGATGACAGAGCGGAATGAGTTCGCCCGTTTTCTTCGCCGCGAGAATTCCAGCGAGCCGTGCGGCGGCGAGAACGTTTCCTTTTGCGACGTTGTTGGATTGAATCAGCTTGAGCGTTTCGCGGTTGAGGCGGATTTCTCCTGAAGCGACGGCTTCGCGCAGAAGGATCGGTTTGGCCGACACATCCACCATGCTGGCCTCCCCGGTGGCGTCGATGTGCGTGAGCTTTTTGGCAGTGCGCGGCATGAATTCAGGATTTTGCAGATTCCACCTGCTTGCGCCATTCGCTAACGGCAGTGCGGATTTGATCGCCGGTGTGAAGCGACGGTTTGACGAACTTCGGCGTGAACCATGGAAATGCGCCGATCAAATCCGGAGTGACAAGAATCTGGCCGTCGCAATCGGGACCGGAACCGATGCCGATGGTGGCGAATGGGAATTGTTCGGTCACTTCCCTGGCAACTGCGGGCGTGACGAGTTCCAACACGACTGCAAACGCGCCGGCTTCAGCGAGCGCCGCGGCGTCATCCAGCAATTTTGCGCGACCGGCGTCATCCCTGCCCTTGATCCGATACTTGCCGCCTTCTTCGAGCACATGTTGGGGCAGCATGCCGATGTGGCCGAGAAACGGGATGCCTGCGGCTATGATGGCTTTGACCTGAGGAAGAATTTCACGACCGCCCTCGGCCTTCACGTATTCCGCGCCGGCCGCGACGAGTTTCCGTGCGTTTTCGACTGCCTGTTCGGGCGTTTCGTAGCTGTGATAGGGAAGATCGGCGCCGATGAGCGCATTCGGTTTTGCACGGGTTGCGGCGCGGGTGTGATGGAGCATTTCGTCCATCGTGACGTGCGTCGTATCGGGGTAGCCGAGCACCACCATTCCGACCGAATCGCCGACCAGCAGCAAAGGAATGCCTGCCTCATCGAGCAGTTTGGCGGTCGGGTAGTCGTAGGCGGTGAGCGAGGCGATTCTTTCGCCGCGCCCCTTCATGGCTCGAATGGTTTCGACCGTGACTTTCATTGTTTGAATCAACGGGCGGGAAAACTGGCGATCAGTTCCTCCGCGGTGACCGTGGCGGTTCCGACTTTTCCAACGACAATTCCCGCCGCGTGATTTGCGAGAATGGCGGCTTCGAGCGGTGACGCGCCCGTTGCGATTGCGAGCGTAAAGGTGGCGATGACGGTGTCGCCTGCGCCGGAAACATCGAACACTTCCTGCGCCACCGTGGGAATGTGAACCGGCTTTTGATTGCGCTGGCAGAGAAGCATTCCAAGCTCACCGAGTGTGATCAGCAAAATGGCAGGGTGCAGTTCACGCAGAAGCCGGTCCGCGACCTGCATCAAATTTTTGTCGGCCAATGGATCGCTGTTTCGCGTTTCGTCCTGAAGTTTGGCCAGTTCGAACGCTTCCTTCCGATTCGGCGTGATGAGCGAAAGCCCGTTCAGGTTCAGATGATGAATGGGTTTCGGGTCGAGACTCAGCCAGACGCCGTGGCTGCGGCAGAGTTGTTTCAATTCCTCGAGCAGGGGTTGTGTGACAACACCCTTGCCGTAATCACCCACGATCACGCCGTCGGCGTTCCGGAGATCGCGCTTCAATGTCGCCAGCAGCTTCTTCATCTGCACGGCATCCAGGCCATCGCGCGTTTCGCGGTCGATGCGGACCACCTGCTGCTTGTGTGCGACGATCCGGGTTTTGAGGCTCGTGGAACGATTTGGATGAGCCAGCACGCCGGAACAGCGGATGTTCTGCTGTTCGAGCAGGTGCTTCAATTGTTCGGCGGCATGATCGTTTCCAACCGCGCCGTAAAGTTCCGTCCGGACATTCAGCGCGGTGAGATTGCGCGCCACGTTCGCAGCGCCGCCGGGCATGTAACTTTCATGACTGAATTCGACGACCGGCACGGGAGCTTCGGGCGAAATGCGCGCCACGGTTCCCCAGATAAACTGGTCGAGCATCACGTCACCAACGACCAGGATTCGGGTCGTGGAGGCTTTTTTGAGAAGCTGCCGAACGCGGGATTGTGGAAGCGAGTTGGTGCTCATGAAAGTCAGTCGAGAAATGCGGTCAACGGACTGGTGGCGCTGGCGGTGTCCTGTGGCGCGGCGAGGCCGGATTCATACGCAGCGCGCCCGGCTTCGACGGCCATTTTGAACGCGATGGCCATGCGGTTGGGATCCACTGCCACGGCAATCGCTGTGTTGACGAGCACGGCGTCGGCGCCCAGTTCCATGGCTTCCGCAGCGTGACTCGGCGCGCCGATTCCGGCATCGACAACCACGGGGACGGTTGCCTGTTCAATGATGATTCGGATCTGGTCGCGCGTCTGGATGCCGCGATTGGAACCGATCGGAGAACCGAGCGGCATGACGGTTGCGGTGCCGACTTCCTGAAGGCGTTTTGCGAGCACGGGATCAGCGTTGATGTACGGTAGAACGGTGAAGCCTTCCTTCACGAGAACTTCGGCGGCCTTGAGTGTTTCGATCGGATCGGGAAGCAGATAACGCGGGTCGGGATGAATTTCCAACTTCACCCACTTCGGCAAACCGGCCGCGACAGCCAGTCGGGCGAGCCGGACGGCTTCCTCGGCGTTCATCGCGCCGCTGGTGTTGGGAAGGAGCAGGTATCTTTTTGGATCGATGAATTCAAGGATGTTGGCGAACGGATCTTTCTTTCCGCTGAGATCGGCGCGGCGCAGGGCGACGGTGACCATCTCCGTCTGACTGGCGGCCAGGGCATCGCGCATCGCTTCCGGCGACGAAAATTTTCCGGTGCCGAGGATCAGACGCGAACTGAACGTGCGGCCGGCAATCGTCAAAGGTTTGTTCTCAAGCAACATCGCGCGCCAATGTAGGTGTCCCGGCGCCGTTTTGTCGAGCGAGCCTTGAACTGTGGCGGCGGGCTTTTGGGCCTTGGGTCGAAAATCGTTCTGCAACGCCAAACAGGAAAGTCCCGTCAACCCGCAGGCTGGAATGGACTGCCCGACAGTTGCGGCGCCTGTTCGGGAACCCATCCTTTCAGACAATGGCGATTCTCGTTAACACCGCGCTTCAGCGCAGTGATATCGGTCACGGCGGTGGTTTAGCCGTTTTAACGGCTTGCTGCTTCTGTGGGAAAAGCCGTTAAGACGGCTCTCTCATCGCCGACAAGGTCACCCCGCTGAAGTGGGTGTTAATGAGAAATGGGTGTGGTGGCATTCACGCTTCCGTGAAAGCACGCCGGTTGCGATTGGGAGGACGATGCGTTAACACAGGGGCGTGCCAGACGATTCCAGCTTTTTGGATGCCGCATTGATTCTCGTGGGACACGGTTCCACGAAAAATTCGGATTCCGCCGCGCCGGTTTATCAACACGCCGCCGAGCTGCGGCGCAGAAAGCTTTTTGCTGAAGTTCGTGAAGCGTTCTGGAAACAGGAACCGAAAATCGTGGACGTCGTTCAGCAGGTGAACGCACCGCGCGTGTTCATCGTTCCGCTGTTCATTTGCGAAGGCTATTTCTGCGAGCAAGTGATTCCAAAGGCGCTTGGGTTTGAATTCAGTTCGGATCCACGTTCACGGATATTGAAGCGCGAATCCGGAGCGCTGATTTACTGCAGGCCCGTGGGCACACACGACAGCATGACATCCGTTCTTCTGGCACGGGCGCGTGATGTAATCGCACAATTTCCGTTTCCGCGCGCACCGAAACCGAAGGACATCTCGTTGTTCATTGCTGGACACGGCACTGAGCAGACGGACGATTCCCGTCGGGCGATTGAACGTCAGGTGCATTTGATTCGCGAACGCGGCGAATACGCGGCGGTTCACCCGATATTCCTTGAAGAGGAGCCGCATATTCAAACGTGTTACGCGACGGCACCGACGAAGAACATCGTCGTGGTGCCATTCTTCATCAGCGACGGGCTGCACACGCAGGAGGATATTCCGGTGATGCTGGGCGAGCCGGAACGAATCGTTCAACAACGCAAGGCCGCCGGACAGCCGACGTGGCGGAATCCGACGGAACGCAATGGAAAGCTTGTTTGGTATGCGCCTGCAGTGGGGACGGAATCGCATCTGCCGGATGTGATTTTGGAACGGGTGGTGGAGTCTGGGGGATGAAGCATTGGGCACCGGGCATTAGGCATTGAAATTTAGGCATTGGGGAATGCGGCAGGGTGGAGGCTTCTCTGCGCGACGAAAATCTGCGGAAGAAAATTCCGGCAATAGTAGCTTGCAGTCTTTTCCGAGGAGGAGCAGGGTTTCCCCTGCGGTAAAAATCCGGACAACTACGACTATCCGTTTCAGCATCGCATTGTAGTAGCCTGAACGAATGTTTTGTCGGTTGTTCCAGAAAGGGAATGTGCGATTCCTGTTGTTGCCATTGTTATTCTGCCTGAGTTGCTTCTCCGCAAGAGCTGCTTCTGTCTATCTCCACGCCGATTTCGAGCACCTGAACTCGTTGGACTTTGTCGGCAGCTCGTATTCAGAGAATGGCATTCTGTTCTCGGCTCCATCCGATTTCCGCGTGGTGAACGGGAACTTTGCCGGAACGCTATTCGGGGGCGGCTTTTTCTACGACGGTCGTGCCCTGAACGTCGCGTGCGACGGCTGGGTGGGAATCAGCGTGCCTGGCAGCGCGATGTCATCCGTCTCGTTCCTCTATGGTTTCGACTGGAATTTCTACATGATCGAATTCGGCCTGATGGACACAATCTTCGAATGGCAGGCATTTCGGGATGGGGAACTCGTCGGGTCACAGGAAACGGTGTTTGGCCGCGACAGCAGGACACATGGTGGCTTCACGGTCGATATAAGTCTGCCCGAAGGTTTTGATCTGCTTTTGATCCGGAGCCGGGCCAATGCCTACGAACCGTTGCCGGGCACGGACGGCTGGTTGTTCGATCGCGGCGAGATGATCGGGTATGGAGATGCCAATCGCATCGCGTTCGACAACGTCTCCGTGAGGCTGGTTCCCGAACCGTCAGGCGTTGCTCTGGTCGCGCTTGGGCTTCTTGGATTCGCGGCGCGACGTTTCCGAAACCGGATCGGCTGAGTCACTCGCTCTCGGTCAGCCGGTTTCACTTCTTTTTTCTTCCAGCTTCGCTTCGGCGTGACGCTTTCCCGGCAGCATTGTCGAATTCGTTGAATGCCCTTTCATCAATACGACCCACGGAAAGCGAGGTGTGTATGACGAGTTACTGTTACGAAGCTGTGGACGCGGTTGGATCGAAAAAACAGGGAGTGCTTGAGGTATGCGATCAGATGGAGGCGCTGCGGCGCATTCGTGAGATGGGATTGTTTCCGGTGAAGGTCGCTCAGAAACGGGGGAAGGATCTTCGTCGGATCGTTGCGCCGTCCAGGGCCGGTGCGGGTGGGAAATCCATTCTGCAGATCTCGCTGTTTCAACCGAAACCGAAGGCAAAAGTTCTCGCTGTGTTCACGCGCCAGCTGGCGACGTTGATCAACGCGGGAATGCCGTTGCTGCGCGGATTGAAGACGCTTGAGGAACAGGAGGAGCACGCCGGGATGAAGGTCATCCTTGGACGCCTGGCGGATTCCATCGAAGGCGGCAGCACATTGACTGAAGCAATGGCAAATTATCCGAAAGTTTTCAGTCCGCTTTACCTGAACATGGTCCGGGCGGGAGAATTGAGCGGCGCGCTCGAAATCACGTTGCGGCGGCTGGCCGAATTCATGGAGAAGGCGCAGCGCATCAAGGGAAAGATCAAGGCTGCGATGTTCTATCCGTGCGCGGTGATGTTTGTCGCGATTGCCATCCTGGCCGTGCTGCTGGTGTTCGTCATTCCCCGGTTCCGCGAAGTGTTCGATGGGATGATGAACGGCGCTTCGATGCCGAAATTCACACTGTTCGTCCTTGCCATCAGTGAAACCGTGAAGAACCACGCGCTCGCGGTCACGGCCGGACTGGCGGTACTTGCGATTGCATTCGCCGCGTCGCTCCGAACCAGACTGGGCCGAATGGCATTCGATCGATTCAAGCTCGTGATGCCGCTGTTGGGACCGATTTTCAGGAAGGTGGCCATTGCGCGCTTCAGCCGCACGTTCGGAACATTGCTCAACAGCGGGGTGCCCATGCTCCAGGCCTTGAACATCGTGCGTGAAACGGCGGGGAATGTGGTTGTCGGCGGCGTCATTTCCGACATTCACAATGGTGTCAAGGAAGGCGAAACCGTTTCCGGCCGGCTCAAGGCATCCGGCATTTTCCCGGCAATGGTTGCGGGCATGGTGGATGTCGGCGAGCAGACCGGCGCGTTGCCGGACATGTTGATGAAGGTTGCCGATACCTACGACGAGGAGGTGGATAATGCGGTCAGTTCGATGACATCGCTGCTGGAGCCGATCATGATCGTGTTCCTGGCGGTGGTTGTCGGAAGCATCGTCATCGCGATGTTCCTTCCGATCATTTACATGATCAACGGCGGCGGGATGGACAGAAACGGCGAAATGGAATGACGGGGATGAGCCCGAGCAGTGTAGAGCAGCCCAAAGCCTGTCCTGCATCAAGCTGTAGAATCCTTCGCTTTAGCGCTTTTCGCCTTCAGCCTCAGCGGTTACGATCTGCGCCGTATGAGAAGATTGCTGTTCCTGGTTTGTCTGCTGTCGATCCTCATTTCGTTCCCGCGAGTGGGTTACGCGCAGGACACTCAATATCTCCGCATCTACGACATCATCCAGGATGGGGATTCCCTTTATTCCCGCCAGCAGCATTCGGCCGCGCTCGCAAAGTACCAGGAAGCATTCAACCAGTTGCAGCAGTTTCAAAGGCTTTATCCGGATTGGAACAGCAACATCATCAAATACCGTCTCACATTCCTGAGCACGGTGATCGCCGAGATTTCCGCGAAGGTTCCCCAGGCGGCTGCGACGTCCACTCCGACCAACGCCGCGCCATCAACCGCGGTTGAAACCAAAGTTTCCCCGGAAATCGAAACCCGGATCAAAACGTTGCAGGCGCAGATCCAGCAGTTGCAGTCGGACAATTCACTGCTCGAATCGAAACTCAAGGAAGCGCTTCGTGTTCAGCCGGCCTCGGTCGATCCGCAGCGACTCGCCCGTGCCGATGAGGAAATTCGAGCGCTTCAGAAGGAGAATGCTCTGCTGAAGGTCAGCCTCACCAATCGTCCGCCCGCCGTGCCGACCGTGGATCAGGCCACGGTGGATCAGTTGAAGAAGCAGCTGGCGGAGGCGAACAAAAAGTCTGAGGAGGCGAATGCCCGGGCCGGCACACTTGCGAACGAGAAGGCTTCACTGCAACAAAAGCTGGAATCGCTGATTCCCGCCGGATGGAATGCAGAAAAGATTGCGACCGTTCAGAAGGAACTGGAAGCGGCGAACCGGAAAATCGCGGAGCAGAACGAAGCGATGGCGCGACTCGACCTTGAAAAGATCGCCCTTCAGGAGCGTGTCAAGGCGATGCTCACCGACGCGGAGGTTCTCGCCGCGTTGAAAGCTGAAAACGAAGTTCTCAAAAAACAGCTCGCCGAAGCCAAAGCCGCGCCCGCGGGCGAAAGCGAAAAGCTCACGCGCGAACTTACAGAAGCGAAGGCGCTGATTGCCGTGCTGCAATCGGAACAAAACGTCCTCCGGCTCGAACGCGAGAAACTGGAACAGAAGCTCAAGGAAGCCGGTTCCTCCGCCACAGCTTCGGCTGATACCGAACGCGTGAAACAGCTCGAACGCGAGCGTGACGATCTTCAAAAGAAACTAGATGCCTCGCAGAAGGAAGTGGCGAGCCTGAAATCCCGAACGCCCGCCAGCAGCAAAGTTGAGGAGCTCCAAAATGAAATTCAGATTCTCCGCACGCGGCTGGCTGTGATGGAAACCCAGAAAATTCCATACACGGAGGAGGAGGCGGCGCTCATCAAGAAGGAGGAAGCCCGGCTGGTGGAGAACCGGACGCCGAAGAAATCCGTTCGCGAATTGCCGCCCGGCTCGGCGGAACTTGTTGCGGCCGCGCAAAAGGATTTCGCCGCGCGACGATATGATCAGGCCGAGGAAAAATACCAGCAGGTCCTGAGGAAGGATGAGAACAACGTTTACACGCTCGCCAATCTGGCTGCGATTCAGATTGAGAGGAATCGTTATGATGAGGCGGAGAAGAACATCAAGCTCGCGCTGACGAATGCACCCGACGATTCCTACAGCCTTTCGCTGCTTGGCTTCCTGCGATTTCGCCAGGCGCGTTACGACGACGCGCTCGATGCGCTTGGACGCGCCGCCAAGCTCGATCCGCAGAATGCGGAAATTCAGAATTACCTTGGACTCACGCTGAGTCAGAAGGGCATGCGCAACGCCGCCGAATCGGCTTTCCGAAGGGCGCTGGTGCTTGATCCGAGTTATGGCAGCGCTCATTACAACATGGCGGTGCTTTACATGACCTCCAATCCGGAGCTGGCCCGCATGCATTACAAGAAGGCGCTGGCGGCCGGATTGCAGCCGAGCATCGACATGGAGCGCATTCTGAATCGCAACCAGACGACGCCCTGAACATGCTGCGTCAGGCTTTCCACGAATTCGCCTTCAGCACGCGCGGGCGCGGACTTTATGAGATCACGGACGAAATCAATTCCTGGGTCTCGAAAAGCCAGTTCAAAAACGGCCTGCTGACGCTTCATCTCAAACACACGTCTGCGTCGCTGTTGATTCAGGAAAATGCCGATCCGGATGTGCGCCGGGATCTGGACGCATTTTTCGAACGGCTCGTTCCCGACGGTGATCGCCTTTTCATCCACACGGCAGAAGGTGAAGACGACATGGCCGCTCATGTCCGCACGGCGCTGACGGCAGTGAATCTGAGCATCCCGCTCCGTGAGGGGCGTTTGGCATTGGGAACCTGGCAGGGGATTTACATCTGGGAACATCGTTACGCCCCCCACAACCGCCGGATTGCCGTGCACCTGATTGGGGAATAGGAATAGCGGAACGGCCCGGTCGTTTTGAGGCACCCTCTTCGTTCCCTTCGTTTCCTTCTGTTAAAAAACTTTTTCGAACCGACAAAGCGTTCTTCACTCAAATGCCTCCCCCCCGATTTGAACTCGCCAAGCCGGTCGTCCGGTGGCACTTTCCGCAGCATTCTGACTATGATTTCACCGAGACGACTTCACTGGGTTTTCACGGCTTTGTTCGCAGCTCCAGCCATTGCTCTCTCCGCGCAATCGACCAACATCCTTTTCAGCTTTTCAGGCCCTGAGATTTTTCCGATCGATCCGCTCGTGACACAGCTCCGTGTCGCGGATATCGACGGCGACGGGCTTCAGGACATCGTGGTCGCGAACAATTCCCGGTCGAAGATCAACATCCTGTTCAATCAGACCGGCAAAACGAATCAGGCCGGAACCGTGCGATCGGGTTTCAAGCGCGAGATAAACGAACTGCCGCCTGACGGGCGTTTCAGGATCGAATCGATCGCTTCCGAAAAACGAATCGCATCACTGGCGATTGCCGACTTCAACGGAGATGGCCGTCCGGACGTTGCGTATTATGGCGAGCCGAGGGAGCTGGTGGTTCAATACAATGAGGGGACGAATCTCTGGAGCGCGCCGCGGCGCTGGCCGATCAACAACGGGCAGCTTTCGCCAAACGCGCTGAGCACCGGCGATCTGAACGGAGACGGACGCGTCGATCTTTCGCTGCTGGCCGAGAACGGCATTTATTTCATTCCGCAGCTGGAGAATCACACGCTTGGCGAACCGCAACGGATTCCACTGAGCGGCACCGTGAAATCCGTGCAGATTCTGGATGTCGATGGCGACGGCCGCGACGACCTGCTGCTGGTCAATTGGGAGGATCGCAATCCATTTCGTTTCCGGCTTCAGAAAGAGGATGGTGAACTCGGTCCTGAAATGTATTTCTCCATGGCGCCGATCCGGTCGTATTGGGCCGACAACCTGGAGGAGAACGGCAAGGTGCAGGTGATGACCATCGCGCAGAATTCCGGACGCGCCCAGATCAGCCAGTTCGAACGGCGCGAATCGGAACCGCTTTCGGGTTCGTTTTCGAAAGGGCAGTTTCAAGTGCTGCCGTTGAATCGAACGGAAAAGGCAAAGCGCGGATTGCTGTGGGCCGATGTCAATGAAGATGGCCTTCCCGACCTGCTGGTCGCAGAACCGGAGGGTGGTCAGATCACCGTTTTCTTCCAGCAAACCGACGGTTCTCTTTCGAATCCAAAAACATTTCCCACGCTGGCCGGCGTCAGCGACATCGCGCTTGCCGACTGGGATCAGGACGGAAAACCGGAGGTGTTTCTGTTGAGCGCGGATGAACGTCAGGTCGGAGTGACGAAGCTGGATGAGAAGATGCGGTTGCCGTTCCCGACCTTGATTCCCACGGAGGGCCGGCCGCTGGCGATGACGGTGGGAACTTTTCTGGATGGAAAGCCGGCGCTCGCCGTGGTGGTCGATCAGGATGGAAAACGGGTTCTACTGACACGCACCGCCGATGGCCGTTCGCGGGTCCAGAATTTGAGCACGAGCTTCAAATCGAATCCCTCTTCAATTTCCGTGCATGATGTGGACCAGGATGGGCTGGCCGATCTCGTGGTTCTCATACCGTATGAAAAATTGAAGGTGCTGCGGCAGGTTGCCGGACAGGATTTTGAAGAAGTCGATGTCACGCCGCCCGGCGGAACGATGGAACAGCCGTGGCTGAGCACTGCGGACGTGGACGGCGATGGAAAACCGGAGTTGCTTCTGCCGCAGAAAAATTTCCTGCGCGCGGTCGTGTTGCAATCGGGCGGAATGGAAAACTCCACCAATCGCAGCGCGTGGACATTCAAGGTGAAGGAGCAAATCAATGGTTCTGCGAGCGATTCGCGGATCATTGGAGTGGCGGCGGTTCCGAACGGGACGAATGCGGTTTCGTCGCTGTTCCTGCTCGACGCCGAGCGCAAGGCGGTGACGTTGTGCGAACGCGATGGTGGGGGCGTTTGGCAGGTGATACGAAATCTCGAGTTGCCGGTTTCCGGTTTCAATGGAATCCAGCCGGCCTCGCTCGGCAGCAGGAATCCAAACGGCTTCACGCTGGTTGGGTTGAATCTTGTCGCCTGGATGGCGCTAAGCGGTCCCGCGTGGGAATTGAAGGAACTGGACGGATACGAAACGCCGATTCGCAACGGTTATCTCACCGATGTCGTTTCGGGTGATTTGAACAACGACAACCGCAAGGATCTCGTCTTCCTGGAGACCGCGCGCAATTACCTCGATCTCGTGATCTTCTCAGCCGACCACAAACTCGTTCCGGCAAATCGATGGCAGGTGTTTGAGGAGCGAACCTTCCGAAGCCGCCGCGCCGATACTCCGGAGCCGCGTGAAGCCGCCGTCGCCGACGTGACCGGCGATGGAAAGAACGACCTCATTGTTCTCGTCCACGATCGCGTTCTGGTTTATCCGCAGGACTGATGGCGGGAGTTCTACTGCTTTTTCAGCCGCAGGATCGTGAGTGAATGCGGCGGCAGTTCCTGGTGAAGGGCAGGGGATTGAATTCTGAGTTTTCCTGATTTCGGCACGACTGCTTGCGGCGCATCGAGCGAATTGTTGTCGGTCGGTTTGTTCGACGTGAGAATCGACAGTTCCGCTTCGGGAGCGAATTGTTTCAGGTCGCCGAGCTTCAGATCAGCGGTGTACGATTCAGGCGCCAGGTTGATCATTTTCACCACCAGTTCGTTTCCATCGGCACTGCGACCTGCCACGGCGAAAACATTTTGCTGTGGCTCGGTTGTCACATCGTGAATCAGCTTTCCATCGAGGTGACAACGGATGTTCCTGCCGCTGACCTCGATTTTGATGTCATACCAGCGACCGGTTTCGATGTTGCCCGGCACGCCACGGCCAACCGGGGTTTGATTTCCCTGCGAACTGAATTCGACGGCATGCTGGCTGTTGCCCCAGCCGCCGAGATTCCACCAATACATCTCCTCGCCCTTGCGACCGAACATGATGAGAAATCCTTCACCGCCGCCGAGCTTCCGCGCCTTGAGCGTGAGGGTGTAATCGCTCCAGTCATTGCTGCCGAAATAACGTGAGCCGCGCGTGTTCTGCGCCTGGCGAAACGCACCTTCCTGCACCGACCACTGGCCGCCGCCCCGACGTTGCTCGCCCTGCCAGTCTTCGGTGCCCTTGCTGAAATCAGACGCGTAAAGAACCGTTCCAGCTTTCTCAACGCGAACGTCCTTGAACTCCGCACTTGTATTCCACGTTCCCACGCCGATCTGCCCCGCAATCTTGAAATCGGTATCCGAAGGAATTGTGACCTCCGTGTGAAACGTTTCTGCCGGAACATTCTCGCCGAAAAGTTTCCAGAGATAATAGGACACGGTTCCAAAGGAACGAATGCCGTCGAAATAAATCATCGCATGCCACGGCGGCGGCGCATCTGTCAGTTCGGTTCGGCCTTCGACGTGTCCCAGAAGCGGCGCGTAGGAAACCATGCTCACCACATCCGCGTTCCGTTCGCAGCCCATGAGAAAGACGCCTTCCGCAAGCGCCGCCCGCAGATTCCCGCGCGTGGGACCGGCGTCCTGCGTGGTCACTGCGACTTCACCGAGATATAGCGGCGGCAGGGCACGATCGCGTTTGTCGTATTCCTTGAATCGCGAGGAAAACCACGCGGGCGAGTTGTAGTAATGCTGGTCTTCAATGTCGAAGTGCGCATCGCCCATCGATTCGCGGCTCGTCCAGGAAAGGTCGGCGAGATAAATCAGATTCGGATGCTTCGCCTTCATGGCCGAATGAATGAAACGGTAGCGTTCCCCATATTCCCGTCCCTGATTTTCATTTCCGATCTCGACGTATTTCAGGTTGAACGGTTCGCGTCGTCCGGCTTCTGCGCGCAACCTTCCCCATCCCGAATCCGCGGGGCCGTTCGCGTATTCGACGATGTCCAGGAAGTTGTCGCGCACCCAGCCCATCTCCGACATCGGCACATGCTCGCGTTGACGATGAATGCAGGTCTGGCCGGCGAAACCGACCCAGAGCGGCTCTGCACCGAGGTCGTCGCAGAACTGGAAATACTCGAACAATCCCATCCCTTGCGTGCGGCGGTAATTCCACGGTCCCCAGCGTTCGGCGCGTTGTTCGAGTGGTCCGACTGTAAGCTTCCAGTCATAGGCGGTTTCGATCGTGCCGGCATCCACCACGCAGCCGCCGGGGAATCGGACGAACTTCGGTTTCAGATCGGCGATCAATTGCGCGAGATCGGAACGCAATCCGTTCGGCCGATTCTTCCAGGTGTCTTTTGGAAACAGGGAGACGAAGTCCAGCCACACTTTCCCTTTCGAACCGGCGGTGATGACGAGGCGGGCTTTCGAAATCGTCTTCGTGCCGTTGAGCGTTCCTTTGAACTGGCTCCAACGCGATCCGATTCCGTTGATGCGCACTTCGTCGGAACAGGGCGCGCCTTCGGAATCTTCGAGTCGGATCGTGAGCGGGCCGTTGAAGCCGTCAGCGCAACGTGCATGGAGAGAAAGATTGTATGCGGCGCCTTCCTTGACGCCGATCCCCAAGAAACCTTCGTTTGCCACGCCAATCTGGCCGTCAGCGGCATTGGCCACATCCAGCCGCAGGCAATAAGCAGACGCTTCACTGATGCCACCCGTCGTTTCGAGGTGCATCGAGCCATCGGCGGAACCGGACTTCACCATCGACCAGAACGGAATGCCGTTGGTGGTGTAACCGTACCGTGAGAAGCCGGAATTGAATCCGCGTTCGTCGCGCCATTGTCCGTTGCTGAAAACATATCCCTCGGGCGGCCGCGAATCTTCGAAGGCGCGGTTGCGGATCAATTCGGCATAGAGGCCGCCATCGACACCATGGTTGATCTCCTCAAGAAAAATTCCATAGAGATTGGGATTAACCTTTCGCGTCGGCTTTGAGGCATCGACTTCGACGATTGCGGTTCCAGCGAGAACCGCGGACGTGGCGAGAATGCAGGTCAATGTCGATAGGGTTTTCCTCATAAGATTAAAAAATCGCAATAAGCTCCGCTGTGGCAGTTGGGCGCAACTGGAACCCGCACCATGAAATGTTCCCTCGCCCCGCAGCGAAGCGCGGGGTGAATTCTCCCAAATGGAACTTCGCGCTTTTAACCCCTGAAACGGATTCATGGGGAGGACTTGCTTTACCGCAACGATTTTCTGGCGGGGCGGCAGCTCCGTCGGACCAACAATAGGTAGGGCAAAGCTGCCGCTTTGCCCCATTTTTCGCACCGACCGGTGCGTTCCGTTCGTCAACAACAGATGCGAGCATTACGCTTCGGCTGAATGCTTCATGATTCTGGTGCGTGTGTTCAGTGTTGCCTGCCGTAATGGTCATGGCATTGGTCCCACCACTATTGATCCACGAACGGTTATCTGGCCTGGCTTGTTGTGTTCGTTTGCGGTGCGGATTGCGGACGATTGCGTCTGGAACGCGGTTCGGCGGGTTGCACCTGCAGGCGACCGGAATAAAACTCGTCGAACAGGGCGAATGCTTCCGGGTCGTATTTCTTCAAGCCTTCCACGCCATTCTCCGGTTTCGGCTCCACCATGTTCATGTCGCCATGCGTGCCGAAATACCACATGGAAAGCTCGGCAAAAAATTCATCGGCGTTCACCGCGGCATAGCCTTTCACCCAGAGGCCTTTGTCGATGGAACGGCGAAATTGTTCGTCGAACTTCTGCCGAACCGCACTGTTCATCCCGTAGTTCCGGACAGCGTGTGCAAATTCGTGAACGCAGATGTCGCGGCCACGGTATTTGTCCTTCTCCAGTTTCAGGAGATTCTCTTCCCCGCAGGAGACAAGCCGGCCACCCATGCCGCGGGTCCGTTCGTCGCGGGTCAGGCCGTTGTATTCGGGAAGTTTCTTGCCCTTGTCGTGACGCCATTCCGGCAAATCGGTCGTGACCTGGTCGCGACCGATGATGTGAAGGCAGACGTTGTTGGTGACGAGATTGCGCAGGACCACCGGCTGGTTGCTCAGCATCATGTCGAGCCGCGCGTAAGCCTGATGGAGCGCTTCATCCACCACGACCTGATGGGCTTTGATCGGGATGCCGTGGTAATCCAGCTTCTTGGAGAAGAAATCCAGCTCCGGCGGATCGATCACGGCGATCGGTGGACGAGCTTCCGTCGCAATCGCATTCAGACAAAGTGCGGCTGCGACCATCACCACGAAGACGATCGACATCCGCGGGAAGCACCGGAGGGTTGATCGAGTTTGGAAACGGAAACTCGGTATCAAATGCTTTGGGGGTCGCATGGGGCCTTTAGGGCATTCCGGTGAAAAATCCGTTGCACGCCGTCAGGAAAAGACTGAAACCTTCCTCGTCTTTCCTCCCGCATGTCCGTTCGAGCCGTTCACCGGCTTTGCATTTCCGTTCATGAGCGCTTCGATCTCATCCGCCTCGATCGGAATGTCCGCCATGAGATCCACCGGACCGTCACGGGTGACGAGGATGTTGTTTTCCAGACGAACGGCGAAACCTTCCTCCGGAATGTAAATGCCCGGTTCGACCGTCATCACCCAGCCTTCCTGCAACGGTTCGGTCGTTATGCCGACATCGTGGACATCGAGCCCGATCGGATGGCCGACGCCATGCATGAAGTATTTCTTGAACGCAGGTGAATCTGGATCCTGCTGCTTGATGTCGCCGGGCGAGAGGAGTTCGAGATCGACGAGTTCCTTTTCGATCAGCTGCTCGGCTTCCTTCTGCCAGTCCTTGATCTTCTTGCCCGGAACAAGCGCCCTGGTGCACTGACGCAGCACGCGCAGGACGGCATTGTAAACGGAGCGTTGACGGCGGGTGAAACGTCCGCTGACCGGAATCGTTCGCGTCAGATCGGAATTGTAGTTCGCGTAAGACGCGGCGACATCCAGCAACAGCAGCTGGCCTTTCAGACACTGTTGTTCGTTCGCAATGTAATGCAGACAGCAGGCATTTTTGCCGGTGGCGATGATCGGCATGTAGGCGAAACGTGCGCCGTTGCGGATGAATTCGTGGGCGAACTCCGCTTCAACCTCATTCTCCCAGACGCCGGGTTTCGTGAATTTCGCCACGCGACGGAAGGCGGCATCCGTGATCTGACAGGCGCGCTTGATCAGGTCGAGCTCGTAACTCGACTTCACCGCGCGCAACCGGTGCAGCAACGGCGCGAGGCGGCGATACTGGTGCAGCGGATAACGGCGCATCGTTTCCTGGATGAACCGCGCATCACGGCTTTCCACTTCGATGACCGCGCGCTTGTGCTCGTTCGTGTTGAGGAAAACTTCGTCCGCTTCGCACATCAGGCGATGGAACAGGCGCGGAAATTCCGAGAGCCAGTGGATGTTCTGGATGCCGGTCAGTTCGCGCGCTTCCTTGCGGGTGAGTTTGTGGCCTTCCCAAAGTTCGTTTTCACCCGTCGGCTCGCGAAGAAAAAGCAGTTCCCGATGTTTCGGTTCGTCGGCATCCGGATAGAGAACGAGGATGGTCTGTTCCTGCTCGACGCCGCTGAGATAGAAAAGATCCGAATTGACGATGGTGTTCTGGGTGCCGTCGGCGTTGGTCGGACAGACGTCGTTGGCGTTCACCACTGCCAGGGAATTTTTCGGAAGCAGTTTCTTCAGCCGCTCGCGGTTCTGGATGAACAGCTGCGGGTCAATCGGTTCGTAGCGCATATCGTTCTCAGGTAAGCCAGTTGAAACTTTCTGGCGGCTTCGGATGCGATCCCGAAAGTCCTTCTGGGCCATCGAACCGCAGCGTAGTCTCCGAGTCATTGAAGCACCAGAGGAGTTTCATGCGTGACGTGACCCAAGCTAGCGGGGACGATTCCGCACGCCCATAAATGAAATGCACAGCCACCTATCGGATATCACCGCAGTACCGGCCGAATTCAGTGAAAGGGCAGGCTGTGACGACAATCCGGTCGGCACGGGGACGGGCCAAAACAATCAACAACAGCGAAACGGTGGGGTCCCTACATAAATCCGTGTTTCATCTGTGTTTCATCTGTGGCCCGAAAGAACGAATCAAACCTTCCACTGTCCATCAACGAGTCGGAGCATTCCCAACGGATTCGATTCCTTCAGCTCGTCCGGCAATGCAGCTTCGGGGAAGTTCTGATAGCTCACGGGGCGCAGGAATCTATCTGCGGCGCGTGATCCCACCGACGTCGTTCTGCCGTCCGAGGTGGATGGATACGGCCCGCCGTGCGTCATCGCATGACAGACTTCCACACCGGTTGGGAAGCCGTTGAAGATCAGGCGGCCCGCTTTGGTTTCCAGGATGGCGATCAGCTCGCGATTTGCCGCCAGTTCCTCCGGTGTTCCATGAATCGTCGCGGTCAACTGGCCTTCCAGTTTCTTCGCAGCTTCGATCATCTGCTGCCGGGAACCGCATTCGACAACAATCGTGGATGGACCGAACACTTCCTCCTGCAGCGCGTTTTCCTTGAGGAACGTTTCCGCGCCGGTGACGAACAACGCGGCTCCAGCCTGCGTGCCGGTTGCGTTTGAAACGGCGACATTCGCAACCTGACGAACGCCGGTAGCGCTCGAAAAATGTTCGATGCCTTTCTGATAACTCGCGCAGATGTCAGGCGTCAGCATGGTGCCGGGGGCTGTCGATGACATCAGCCCGCCGAGCTTTTGCACGAATGTGTCGGTCGCGCCGCCCTTGTCGGCGAACACGAGGCCCGGGCAGGTGCAGAATTGTCCGACACCCAGCGTGACAGAACCGTGCAAACCGGTCGCAAGGCCCTCCGCATTTGCAGCGACGGCGCTCGGGAGGAGAAACACCGGATTGATGCTGGCCATTTCGGCATAAACCGGAATCGGTTCCGGTCGCGCAGCGGCGGCATCCATCAAGGCACGACCGCCAGCCCTCGATCCGGTGAAGCCGACCGCTTTGACAAGGGGATGTTTGACCAGCGCAATGCCAACTTCACGGCCGGAGCCGTAGATCATCGAGAAAATGCCTTCCGGCGCACCGGCTTCGCGTGCGGCTTGAAGGATCAGTTGCGCGACAATTTCCGACGTCCCGAGATGTCCCTGATTCGGTTTCACAATGACCGGACATCCTGCAGCGAGTGCAGACGCGGTGTCGCCGCCGGCCACGGAGTAGGCGAGGGGGAAGTTGGTGGCGCTGAAGACCACGACCGGCCCGATCGGTCGCAGCATCGAACGCACGTCCGGTTTGGGCTGCGGCTTGCGGTCGGGATCGGCGTGATCGATGCGCGCGCCGACACAGATACCATTCACGAACGCTTCGCCGTAGAGCCGCAGTTGATAACAGGTCCGCGCCAGTTCGCCCTGCAGCCTCGCAGGTGGCAACGCGGTTTCCAGATTGCCGCGTTCGACGATCGCGCCGGCGTTCGCTTCGAGCAATTCGGCGATGCGGCGGAGCAGGTCGGCGCGGCGTTTTGCCGGCCACTGGCTGTATTCGGCGAATGCCTTCCACGCCAGCTCTGCCGCGGCGTCCACCTCAGTGGTCGTTGCCCAATAGTAATCCGGTTCCAGTGTTGCGCCGGTGGCGGGATTGATGGCACGGGTTGGTTTGCCAGCCGCTTTCGCGCGGCTGTTGCCGATGAATGAAAGACCTTCGAGTTTCATGTTTTTAAGTTCCAAGCACCAGATTCCAAGTTCCAAGAAGCTCCAATTTCAATGTTCGAACCTCAGAAACACGCGCTGCTTGGACGCATCGCGCAGTTTCTTTGGAAATTTGGAACTTGGAACTTGGAATTTGGATTCGTGTTCATCTGTGGCTTAAGAATTTGGTTTAGATTCTGGGCCGTTTGGCCAGAGCCGCTTTCAACGTTTCGAGCGCGACTTTGCGTTCTGTGCCGCTCATGACCATGCGCGGGCCGCGGACGCGTTCGTGGCCCATCCCGACTTCCTGCTGCACCAGCTTGATCAACTGCACGAACTTCGGAACCGTGTCCATGCGCAACAGCGGCAGGAACCACTTGTAAAGTTCGTCAGCCTTCTTCAACTCGCCCCGAAGAGCATAGTTGTAAAGCGCGACCGATTCCTTCGGAAACGCGTTCACCAGTCCGGCGATCCAGCCCACGGCTCCGGCGCGAATGCCTTCGACAATGACATCATCGACGCCCACAAACAACTTCAGACGATTGCCGCAAATGGCCTTGATCGCAGTGACACGCCGGACGTCGGCGCTCGATTCCTTCACCGCTTCGAGGTTCTCATTTTCTTCGGCCAGCTCCTGAATCTGATGCGGGAGGAAGTCGGTTTTGTAGGAAACCGGGTTGTTGTAAAGCATGCAGGAAAGCTTCGTGGCGCGAATCACCGCCTGCATGTGGGTTTTCATTTCGCGCCAGTCGCTCGTGTAAACGTAGGGCGGCAGCACCATCAGGCCGGAGCAGCCGGCGTCCTCGGAAGCCTTCGCCAGTTCCACCGCTTCCGCCGTGCTCAATGAAGCAATGCCTGCAACCACCGGCGCCTTGTTCCCAAGCGCTTTCACGCAGGTCTTGAGAATCTGAACCTTTTCTTCGAAAGCGAGCGTTGCACTTTCGCCCAGCGAACCGAGCGCGACGATGCCCGTGCAGCCGTTGTCGATCAGCCACGACGCGTGCTTTGCCATGAAGGCGTCATCGACGCTGTAGTCCGGCTTGAAGGGAGTCGTGATTGCCGGGATTACACCTTGCCATTTCATTTTCATGTTGTGTTGGTCTTTCTATTGAGTGTTGTCCGATTTGGAAATGAGAGAATCGACACGCGCGGGAAGCACGGGAGGGCGCACGGACTCCATGCCCCAGCCGAGAACGAATTTCGCCGCCCCGCCGCAGATGCGGCCCTGACACGGTCCCATGCCGCAGCGTGATTGAAGTTTCGCGTCGCGCCAGCCGTTGAATTGCCGGACGCGTCCGAACGGAACGTCTTCACATCGACAGAGGGTCGTGTCCTCTTTCGCCAGCGACTTGAGTTCCGGGCGCAATGCAAACGCGTCGGCAAGCGCCTTCCGGAAGTGATGCCACGATCCGCGTTTCGCAAACAATACTTCGGCCTGGGAACGGCGTCCGGTTGCGGCGTATCCGGCAATCTGTCCTTCAACCAGTGCGCAATCGGCGCCGCCAATTCCGGTCGGTTCGCCCGCACAATAAACGTCAGCGACACTTGTCTGCTGCCAATCATTGACGCGAACAAATCCGTTTTTCAGCTCGCAGCCGATGGCGAGTGGCAGTTCGGTGTTCGGCACGAGTCCGAATCCGCAGGCGAACAAATCGCAGTGTTCCGTCCAGGTGCGTTTGCCATTGGTAAGCGTGACCGAGCGGACGTGATCGCTGCCATCCGCCTGAACGGGCCATGTGCCGAACCAGGAAGGAACGCCAAGCAAACGCGACTTGATGCCGATTCCTTGAAACAGTTTTCCCGGATAAGCCATCAGCGTGAATCCGAATCCAGCCGCCTGACCGAACGACGCCTGTTCCGCAATTCCGACAATCTGTGCGCCAGCTTTCTTCAGTCCATCCGCCACCGCGAGCAGCAGTGGACCGCTTCCGGCGATGAGCACGCGTTTGCCGCTGACGGGCCATCCGTTTTTCACGAGCGCCTGCAAGCCGCCGGGTCCCACCACGCCGGGAAGTGTCCAGCCGGGGAAGGGGAGGAACAGTTCGCGCGCGCCGGTGGCGAGAATGCAGCTGTTGAAACGAATCTCGCGCGGGCCGTCCGGATGCTCCGCCAGCAACACGCCCTTTTGTGGCGCAGCAACGACGCTCGTCTGATCCATCAATGTTACCTTCGAGTTGCGAAAGCGTTCGATCCATTGCTGCGCCTGGGGAATGGATGGCCTCGCCTGTTGTCCGCGCCAGATCTGTCCGCCGAGCCATGGCGTGTCGTCGATCAACGCAATGCGCTGACCAAACTCCGCCGCCGCGCACGCCGCAGCCAGTCCGGCCGGACCGGCGCCGACAACAACAACGTCGAATTGAAAGTGCGTGGACATCAGAGGTGCAAAATCGAAAACGGTTGAATGCGATCGTTGCAGACCGATCCCGCAGATGTGCCGAAGCTTGGCATCACGTTATTCATCCGTGCGAACCTCCATTCCCTCGGCGCAAAGTGTCTGGCAACTGCGGCATTGAGAGCGGCCATTGATCGTGATGCGGCATTCCATGCAAATGCCCATGCCGCACAACGGACCGCGCGGCTGATTCGAAATTGATCGACGAAACGTCGTGATGCCCGCCGACGCAATCGCCGCTGCGAGCACGGTTCCGCGGGGAACGGTCACCAACCTGCCGTTGATTTTTAGCGTCACGGTTTCACTCATGATGACCTCCACCGTTCGCGAATCGTGACGGAAGGTAAGGTTCCGTCGGAATCTCAGATCTCCGGTTGAACAAAAGATCGGCAAGCAATCGTCCGGTGCCGAGCGATGTGGTGATGCCGAGCCCTTCGTGACCGGTCGCGAGCCAGATGCGGTCGCTGACAACACTGGGCCCGATGATCGGCAATTTGTCCGGAGTGGCGGCGCGATGGCCGGTCCAGACGCGGATGGAAGAAAGCGTTCCGAGCGTGGGAAGATATTCAATCGCGCGCTTCAGCATGCGGTCGAGGATGTATTGATCGACGCCGGAATGTTCGGCATCGAACTGGCGCGATGAGCCAATCAGCATCTGTCCGGTCTTGCGTGGCTGAATGTTGAACGCGACCGAATCCTTGCCCATCGAATGCGCGCTCTTGAGATAGCCAAGCTCGACAATCTGATGTCGCACAAAACCGGGATACCGATCGGTGATGACAAGATGTCCCTTGCGTTTGCGAACGGGCAGTCCGGGCGTGAGTTCAGGCGACCATGGACCGGTGGCGCTGACAGAACGATGGGCGGAAATCGTGGTTCCATCGGCGAGCTTCACGCCGCCCTCAGGAAGCAGTCTTTCCACTTGAACTCCGGTTCGCAATGTTGCGCCGTGGCATTGGGCGCGCTCGAGGAGAAATCGTGCGGCGCAGGGAGGATAAATCACGCTGTCATCGACGACACGCAACGCGCCCGCCATATCCGGTCGCAAGTTGGGTTCGGCATACCGCACTGCCGCAGCGTCGAGCACGTCAACGCGAACGTTTCGTTCCGCGTAATAAGCCTGCTTGCGATGAACCTCCGCCATTTCCTCGTCATCCGCGGCAACCCAAAGCGTGCCGCAGGCTTCGAATTCAACGTCGTCGGGAAGCTCATGCCGGAGTTTGAGCCACAGCTCGCGCGAGTAATGGGTCAGTGCGAACTGCGGTTCGGAATCGTCCATCACCACAATGTGCCCCATGCCGGCAGCAGTGGTGCCGCCACCGATGGCACCGCGATCGAGCACGAGAACTTTCATTCCCGCCGCAGCGCATTCTGCAGCACAGGCGGCTCCGACGATTCCCGCGCCGACGATGATGATGTCCGGACTTTGGCTCATTGCGGCCGGATTCCCCAGCAGAATGGATCACGTTCGTCCAGCAACTGCGTGATCTCGGCGTTCACGAATGCGGTGCCGGTGATCGTGGGCGCAACCTTGCCAGAAGCGCGATCAATCCACTTGAACCGTCCCTTGAAGGTGCTGCCGATGATGCTTTCCTGGATCCATTCCGCGCCTTCCTCCAATTTGCCGTCCAATGCCAGGCAGGCGAGTTTCGCACTCGTGCCGGTGCCGCAAGGAGAACGATCATACGCCTTGCCCGGGCATTGGACGAAATTGCGGGAATGCGCGCCGGGAACGGTGGGCGCGCCGAAAAGTTCGACGTGATCGATTTCCGGAAATCCCTGCGCATTGACCGCCTGCCGGACGCGCCAGCAATAGTCGGTGAGCATTTCGACATTCGACAGTTCCAGACGCTGGCCGTGATTCTGAATCAGGAAAAACCAGTTGCCGCCCCAGGAAACGTCGCCGGTGACGGGGCCGATTCCCGGAACGTCGATCGTGACATCTTTTTTCGCGCGCCAGCTCTGAATGTTCGCAACAGACACTTCGCCGTTGGGATGCAACGTGGCGGTGACGACGCCGACCGGAGTTTCAATGCGGTGCTCGCCCGGTTGAATCCGGCCCATGTGCGCGAGTGTGATGACCAGTCCGATCGTGCCGTGCCCGCACATGCCGAGGTAGCCGACGTTGTTGAAAAAGATCACACCTGTCACACACGACTTGTCCTCCGGCTCCACCAACAGTGCGCCGACGACCACGTCTGATCCCCGCGGTTCATTGACGATTGCCGAGCGGAAGTGATCGAACCGGGACTGAAACAAATCGCGCCGCGCCGCCAGCGGTCCGTTGCCAAGATCAGGGCCGCCGCTGACGACCACGCGCGTCGGTTCGCCGCCGGTGTGCGAGTCGATCACAGAAATGCGGTGCAATTTAGGGTTCATTTGCGTCGGGACATGGTATCGCACGCGGCAACCGTGTCTTGTCCCTTTGGCGAGCGGCGACTACGATTTCGGCACAATGGCCGAACGCGACGTTTCCTCACTGCGGCACGAACTGTTTTCGCAACTGGCGGAACCGGTGGTGGGCGAAGCGTTGTTCGATTGCCTGACTGACCTGGTTTATTTCGTGAAGAACGCCCGCTACGAATACGTGGTGGTGAACCAGACACTCGTGGAACGTTGCGGACTTCGAAAGAAGGAGGAGTTGCTCGGACGCCGCGCCGACGAAGTGTTTCCGTCCGGACTGGGTCAGACTTATCGCGCCCAGGACGAACGCGTGTTGCGCAGCGGCGAGGCGGTGTTGAATCAGTTGGAATTGCATTTTTATCCGAGCGGCGGACGCGGCTGGTGCATCACGAACAAACTGCCGTTGCGCAACAAACGGGGCGAAGTCGTCGGACTGGCCGGCATTTCAAAGGACATCCAGTCGGCCAATGAACGCGGCGAGGATTACGGCCAGATCGCGGAATCGATCCAATACATTCGAACGCATTTCTCCGAGCCGCTGCGGGTGCGTGAACTCGCATTACGAGCGGGGTTGTCGGAATACCAGTTCGAACAGCGAATGCGCCGGATATTTCAGATGACCGCCGGACAGTTGATTCAGAAGACGCGGATGGAATACGCCGTGCGATTGCTCAGGAACACGGATCAATCGATCGCCGACATCGCATTGGAGTGCGGCTATTCGGATCAGAGCGCGTTTACGCGGCAATTCCGGCAAACTGTCGGGCTCTCGCCCACAGAATATCGACGCAGTGTCAGTCAGGGGCCTGCGGGTTCAGCCGCACGCAAGGTGTAGGCTGAGTCGGAAAAGGCGAAGCGGCAGCTTCGTCCCATCTGCCAAACGGCGGGGCTGTGTTGCTGCACAGCCCATGTTTCCGCACCTGAGTTGCGCGCCTTTATTTCGTCACCAGCACGAAGCCGCTATGTGGACGGAGTGTGATTCGGAATTTCTGGCCGGGAGCGAGTTCCACTGTTTCTTTTCGGAACGAAAGATTTCCACCGTCACCGTCCAGGATGAGAGTGGCGGGCCCTTTCACTCCGAGTTCCGAAAGATCGAGTTCGAAATCCTTCGCCTTCGGTTCGCCGTTGATGCCTGCGACGTACCAGCGGCCGAATCCTTTGCGTGCCATCACGACGTCTTTCCCGGGATAGCCGGTGATGAACTTCGAGTCCTCCCAGATTGACGGGATTTCGCGGATGAAATCGCGGACGTAATCCGGCACTTTCTTCATGCCTTCGGGAATTTCGGCGTAGTGCTGAATGCCGGAGGTGAACAGCACTGCGAGTGCGAGTTCGAATCCGCTGGTCGTGCGGCGTTCGATGCGATTGATGCGGTCCAGCACCATTGGCGTGAAGTCCATCGGATCGAAGATATTCCGCGTGAATGGAAGCATGGTGCAATGCGACGGCTGCTGGTCGGCGTTGCGCTGTTCGAACGTGACAAACTCAAGGCCGCGAACGGATTCCATGGTCATCAGGTTCGGATAAGTGCGATGCCATCCGCGCGGCAACGTCGCGCCGTGAAAGTTCATCGCAAGACCATACTTCGCCGAATCCTCAAGCAACTCGTGGTAATAGGCCATCATCGACTGCCCATCGCCGCCAAAGAAATCGACCTTCAATCCGGCGACACCCATTTCCTTGAGCTTTTCGAATTCAGCGATGCGAACATCCCGTTTGAACATTTTGTCGCGCGGTGTCTGCGGGGAAGTGTTCCAGTCGCCGCGGGAGTTGTACCAGAGCAGGATTTTGACGTTCTTCGTTTTCGCGTAGTCGATCAGTTCCTTGACCTTTTCGTAACCGATCTGCGTGTCCCAGTGACCGTCGATGAGGCAATATCGCCAGCCCATTTCTGCGGCGTAATCGATGAATTGCTTCTGAACGTCGTAAACGGTTTTTTCGTCGCCCAACAGCGGCCAGCTCCACGACGCCTTGCCGGGTTCCACCGAAGGATTGTTTTTCTTTGCAGGCGGTGTGGCGAGATGAACGCCGAGCATCGATTCCGTCACGGTTTTCAGATCGCCGACGACGATGATGCGCCAGGGTGTGTGCCAGGGCAGGGTGGATTCCGGATTCACCGCGCCGCCTATGGTGCCTTCGCGCGGATCAGGGAAGCCGATGCTGTATTCGCCGCCCGGCGATTCGGAACGCAGCCGCGCGCCGCAGTAATTTCGTCCAACACCGGTTTCACTGAGCAGGACCCAGGTGTCGCCGGTGCGGAACAGGGCAGGGAACACCCAGCCCACGCCGAAGTTGGACGGTTTCCCGACAGGAATTTCCTTCTCGTAATATTCCTCGTAGGACGGATTCGTCTGCTCCCAGCCGCTCTTTGCGACCGCCATCGGCTGCAGCCACGCTTTGGATTCCGGATGAAATTTGAACGACGAAACCTCGTTGGTAATGCGTTTCAGATCGGCGTTTTTTTCGGGGAAGGAATAGCGAAAGGCGACGCCGTCGTTGGCCACGTGGAACGTGATTTCCATCGTTTCGCCTGAAGCGGAGCGGAGCCGGAACATTTTCTGCGTCGCGATGTATTCGTTGTGGCGTTGTTTGGCGGTGAGGATTTCGTAGCGATCCGTCACGCGTTTGGCGCGGCTCACGCTCTCCAGCTTCAAGCCTTTCGTGAAATCGGCGTCTTCGCGCACGAGTCCGAGCCGGGATTTTTCAAGAACCGTTTTTCCTTCGCGAGTGACTGTGTAACCGGGAGCGCCCGAGTCATTGAGAAGGAACTCGACCGCCAGCTTTCCATCCGGACTTTGGATGGAAAGATTGTGTGAACCTGTGTTGCTGAAGGAATCGGTTTGGCAACCGGATAGAACCATTGCTGCGAAAAGAAGAGCGAAACAGGAAATGAAGTGCCGTCGTAATGTGTTCATTGATCGTTCGTTCGCTCGGAACGCGTGGGTTGATTCCGAAGCGAATGCGGCGGGAATTTAGAGGTAATCGCCCGGCGCACACAAACGAAAAGCCGGTTCAAATTTGATGACAGCAAGTTGAACACTCGCACCAGAATGAATGGAGCATTCAGCGAATCGTAGTGCACGGGTCTCCCTCTCTTTCGAGCAAATGCCGAAGGAAAGGGGCGGGGAGAGCAGGTAATGGCTGAGGTATGGGTGTTGAGTGAAACGCCGGTTCCTTCGGCTGAAAAGCGCGGTCAACAAATGCTTGTAAGCGTTGAAAACATCGCCAGATTCCAGAGAACGAATTGGAGACGATGAAATATCCAGAGGCAGGAATTCGACTGCATAAACTCATGGAGCAGACGGGTCGGCAAATGAAAAATGAATAGAAGCGACCCCAAACTAGACAGTCGGACGGTGCCAGGAACGGTGGACATTGTCGGCATTGCCAATCCGACGGCGCCTGTAAAAGTGAATTTAGCCCAGGCGGTGCGGCAGGGGGAATACTTTCGGCAACTGTTGAGCACGCCCAATAGCGGCGCGCCGTGGTTTGATACAGTGACGGTCGATTCAACCTACGGTTCCGGCCAAAGCGAGAATGGAACGATCTATGTACCCAAGACGCCAGAACTATTTACATATGATGCGGACGGCAACCTTACCCGGGACGGCCGGTGGGACTATACATGGGATGGTGAGAACCGCCTGATAAAGGTGGAAAGCCTGACGGGCGCGCCGACCGGTTCAAAGTTCAGGTTGGAATTTGCGTACGACGATCAGGGGCGGCGGATTTGGAAGAAAGTGACGAATCTGGACACCAGCGTGTCTGTTGAAGAGAAGTTCGTGTACGACGGTTGGAACTTGATCGGCAGACTGAATGCGGCTTGCGATTTCATTCAAGGCTTCGCTTGGGGTTCTGACCTGAGCGGAACAATGCAAGGGGCCGGTGGCGTCGGCGGGTTGCTGTGGATAATGCAATACTCCGACGGAACTTGGACCGACGCCTGTTTTGCCGCTTACGATGGAAACGGCAACGTGGTAGCTCTGATTGATTCAGGAACAGGTAACAATGCGGCAGTGTATGAATACGGCCCCTTTGGCGAACTCATCCGCCAAACAGGTTCGATGGCCAAGTCTAACCCATTCAGGTTCTCCACTAAATATCAGGATAATGAGTCTGACCTGGTTTACTACGGATACCGCTACTACAACGCGAGCACAGGCCGCTGGCCAAACAGAGACCCCATCGCCGAAAGAGGCGGGTTGAACCTCTACGGCATGGTGGGCAACGACCCGCTCAATAAAACCGATTATCTCGGCTGGGGTCGAAACGATCCTGGCGGGCCTGGTGCGTGCAACGCTTGTTGTGCCTGTCCAGACAGCATCACGATTAAGAACGTGACAACGATCAATGGGCCAATAGCCGGCTACCCAGGCTCGTGGTGGGGACACGGTTTCGATGTTGAGGTCTGTCTTACTTACACCCGCGCATCTTCGGCTGGCTCGTTGTCAGGGCCACCATCGTTGCAATGGTTCGAGCGGTCGAGTCGAACCATTCCAGGAATCCCGCCTAACACTTGGAACGACATGTTCGTCGCAGTTCCCAACAACGGTCAGGCTCAACAGTGGAACAACAGGAAAGAACCGTGCCCTGGAAAAAAGTGCTTCACAGTCCATGACACTCCTGCAATTGCTCAAACCGCCGCGTTCACTGCCCCTCAACATCTGGAGTTCAAAATCACCGTTAATGGCTCGTGTTCGACCTGCATTCCGATGTCGAAGACCGTCACAGCCGTGCAGGACCTCACGCTCAATGCCAATGGAACTCCCGCAACTGGCACATTCACTGTTTCGCCGTGAAGCACGCATTCATCACAAGAGCAACCCGGCTGATGGTGAGGCGAGCCTTCATCGCAACGGGGCTGGTGGCAACAGCAACGCTGCTCCTCAATGGCTGCCGGCAACCGATCTTGCCTTCAACTGGTTCTCCGGTAGCCGCCCCGATAATCACCAATCGTATGCCCTCGCTGACGCGTAGTGAAGTTCTGGCGAAGTTTCGTGAACGCGCGTCTCCGGCAGAAGTCCAGGATTTTGAACGCCTCAATGCGGCAACCGATGCCGACAGCCAGACGCGCGCACTGGAAATGGTGCTTTTCAAGCTGACGACCGATGAGCTTTTCCGAATCGGCATAACACAAACTGAGGAAGCCGGTCGCTTCCACTGGTCATTGGCAACGTCAACGGCCTTTGCCGACGGCGGCAAGGCGTTTGAAAAAGCGCTTGCGCGCGTTGGCGTCAAAGCGAGCGGTGTAATGGAACTCGGCCTCGTCGGATGGTATGTGCCGCGAGAACAGTTTTTCGTAGCCCGTCGTGCATTACTCGGTGCTGACCTGCGGGCGAACGAAATCAGAATCATCGAACCACAGTTCCATTTGAAGTAAGTGTTGAACCCGCCGGCTGTCCCGCACAATTGGTGTGAAAGAATCTGGCTCGCCTCAGGCCGCGGTGAAGTTGGTCGGCCACCTGCGCCTGCCGCACAGCCTTGGACGCGGCGTGTTTGCTGCAAAGTTTGGCTCTATAGCAGAATTTGTGGGTGGGAGGGTCAAGCAATTCCGGTGCGGCGAGGGTATGGCTGCGGTCAAAGCCGTCAAGGTATTGCTCGCCACGCGCCCCCGTGCCCTGCTGCGCTCCA
>Ga0065721_10003941_pt1 | contig 53863 bp, 47 predicted proteins | sample Mesricmetagenome_FD_59108 | JGI IMG/M metagenome (GOLD analysis project Ga0065721, IMG submission 59108) | Mesophilic microbial community from rice straw/compost enrichment Sample: eDNA_1 v2 (version 2) | ecosystem: Engineered > Solid waste > Grass > Composting > Bioreactor | place: USA: Davis... | reverse complement strand
CTTGTCCCGGCGGTCCATGCCGCCCCGAGTTGGATTGCCGGGACAAGCCCGGCAATGACGATGGGGATGGGACAATGTTCGGGCTGGAATGTTTGTGAACCAGTAGACCTCATCCTGAGCCTGTCGAAGGACGAGGTCGTGGCACCCAGCTTCCGGCGTTCCCGACCTCGTGGTTCGACAAGCTCACCATGAGGTCTCCGGGAGAGCGCGTTTCAAATCAAAAGCAATCGACTGCTAATCCCGCAGCTTGAACGCCAGCGTCGTCACCCATTCGTCCATGTTCGGCACTTCCGCCGGGTCGGATTCGTAGAGCTCCAGTCGGCAGGCGAAATGGTCGCCGTCCGGCTTCTGCTCCATGTCGAAATCCTGTCCGGTCAACCGCGCCCAGCCGATCATCATGCCGGTGACGGTGATCAGTGCGTCGGGATGGCCGTGCCAGGACAGCGTCATGAAGCGTCCGGCCGGCAATGTGCCCACCGCAACGTCGCCTTCCCCTGCTCCCGCCTCCTGCACCGCCACGCCGGCTTCCACGTCCAGAGTATTGGCCATGTCGATGCGGCGATAATTGTAAAAGGCCGGCCCGACCGGGGCCAGCCCGTGGCGCTCGATATAGGCAAACACTTTGGGAAAGCCCTCATTGGCCGGCCGCTGCATCTGGTTCATCGGCACAGTGAACCGGACATAGACATAGGGCTGGGACGGGCGCTCGACGATTTCGGGCAAGGTCAGCATGCTTGTTCTCCTTCGTACGGACGGCGCGTCCGCACCCTCACGACGAAGGGCGGGCGGGCCGTTCGACATGGCGGCGGAGCGTTACCGCTCGGCGGGCGGCGGCACGTTGGTGGAGGTTTTGCACTCGATCAGCCACACGTCGTAGACGGCGTGGTCCACGGCATTGAGCGCGGGGCTGTCGGCGAACATCCAGCCGGTGAAAATCCGTTCGCCCGTGCCATCCAGGCTCATCTGGTTCACTTCCAGAAAGGCGGAGGTGCGCTGCAAGGTGTCGCTGGCCGGGCGATTGTAGCAGGCGCGCGGCGTGATCTCGAGCGCGCCGAACAATACGGTCTCGTCGATATAGACGTCGAAGCGGGTGATGCGGCCGGTGATCTTGTCGAGTCCGGCAAAGGTGGCCACCGGATTGGCCAGCGGCTGCGCCTGCACCGGCAAAGCCGCAGGGAAGGCGAAAACGGCCGCTGTCAGCAGCGGCCGTAGCAATGGATGAAGAAATGGCCGCAAGGCTTTGATGCCCTTATTCAGGCGACCAGGCCTGATAATCGCCGGTCACGCGCGGGCGCTCGCCCTTGTTGAGCAGGCTGCCATCGGGACGATAGGCGGCGGCGGTACCGGTAAGGTTGGGCAGGTGCGGCTTTTCCCAGGCGCGCGGCTCATATTTGGCATCGGCGGGCGGCACGTCGGTGCGGTGATGCATCCAGCCATGCCAGCCGGGCGGAATGGCGGAGGCATCAGCGAAGCCGCCGGCATAGGTCACGTAGCGGCGATCGTGCTTCTTGTCGTAATAATAGCGATTGCCGAATTCGTCCGAGCCCACATAGGCGCCGAAGCGGCGGATCCAGAGGCGCGTGCCCCAGGTATTGCCGCCCCACCAGGACAGGATTTCGGTCAGGAATTGCTTGAAACCGGATTGGGCCACGGGACGATTCCGAAAGTTTGGGCGTCGATTTGCCTGCGGTTTAGCATGGCTGGCAGAGGGAGCCTAGACCAAACAGAGCCAATTCGACTCTAGGGCGCGGCGTGATGCAGCAGCGCCATGGCGGCGGCGATTGCGGCGTCCTTCTGGGCGTCGCTGGTGCCCGCAAGCCCCTGCATGTGCAGGCCCTGATCGAGCGTCTGCAGCAATTTGCCCAGGGCCTGCAGGTCAGCAGTCTTGTCCACCTGCCCCCGTACAACGGCACCCATCAGATTGTCGCGGTACAGGGTCTCGATCTCGGCGGCGGCGGCCAGGGCCCGCTCGACGGCAGCCGGCGGCGCGCTGTCCTTCTGCGCCAGCGTATTGAGCATGAAGCAGCCGTAATATTCGCTGCCATATTCCAGGCTTCTGAGGGCGGCCTCGATATTTTCCAGCCCCGGCGGCTGGCGCGTCAGCACGCCCCGATATTGCTCGAGCAGAAAACCGACGAAGCGATCCAGGGCGGCCTCGTAGAGCCCGGCCTTGCCGCCGAATTCCTTGTAGAGGCTGAAGCGGTTGAGCCCGGTATGTTCGACCAGGGCGGCCAGGTGCGCGCCCTCATAGCCAAGCCGCCAGAACAGGTCCAGCGCCTTGTCGATCACCTCCTCGCGCACATATTGACGTGGCCGCACCATTTTCAGATCGATCGTTCCGTATCCATTGACCCGACGACACAGCCGGGTTATTCACCAATCGTTCTGAAACAGGAATGCCCCGATGTCCAGCCCCCTGCTCCCGCTGCGCCGCTTCCTGGGCCTGTATTACGCCTATGCCTTCCTGTTCGATTTCATGCTGGCCTATGCGATCTATACGGCGCTGTTCGAGCTTGAAGGGCTCTCGATCAGCGAGATCGGCATCCTGCTGGCCTTCTGGTCGGCCACCGCCATCGTGCTCGAAATGCCCTCGGGCGCGCTTTCCGACCATTTCGACCGCCGGGCGCTGCTGGTCCTGGCGCCCTTGGCCAAGGCGCTGACATTCGTGCTCTGGGGCGTGGCGGGCGGCAATTTCTGGCTCTATGGACTGGGCTTCCTGTTCTGGAGCCTGGGCCAGGCCTGGCAATCGGGCTCGCGCGAAGCCCTGCTCTTTGAGCGGCTGGCCCATGAGGGGCGCAGCGATGAATTCGACAAGATATTGGGGCGGGACAATGCCGCCGAGGGCCTCGGCATCGGGGCCGGCACGCTGCTGGGCGGCTTCGTTGCCTGGTACAGCTTCGATTGGGCCATCTGGCTCTCCATTCCGCCGCTGCTGATCGCCTCGCTTCTGGCCTTCTGGCTGCAGGATGTGCGCCGCAACGGCGCCGCGAAGCCGGAAAGCGATGAAGAGGCGGGCAATTACCTCTCCCACTTCAAGGACGCGCTGAACGAATTCCGCAGCCATGCCGATCTGCGCTTCGTCACCACCTATATCGCCGTGGGCCTGGTGATCTACGAATTGCTCGAGGAATTCGACCAGCTCTACTATCTCGCGACCGCCGTGCCGGTCTGGGCCTGGGGCATTCTGGGCGCGGGCGTGGAGGGGTTTTACGCGCTGGCCAGCCTCCATGCCCATCGGCTTGCGGGCCGGCCCTGGCTGGCCTGGGGCCTGCCGCTGGCCGGCGGCGCCCTTCTGGTGGCGGCCTCGATCGGGGCATCGCCATTCTATGTCCTGCTGCTCTGCGCCGCCTATGTCGTGGTCGCCCCGCTCGGCGTGCTTGCCGAAGCCCGCTTCCACCGCGTCATGGAAGGCCGCAGCCGCGCCACCACCACCTCCGCCCTGGTCATGGCCGAGAACATGGCCGGCATCGCGCTGACCCTGGCCTTCGGCTTCCTGGCCGACAGGATCGGAATCCTGCCGGCCTATGGCTGGGCGGGCCTCGCCATGGTGCCGCTGGCCCTTTGGGTTCTGCGCGGGCAGGCCCGGGGATTGCGGGCGACCGACTAGATATGGTGTCCGCTTCTCTGCCGCTCCGGGCCAAAATTGTTCGCTTGACAGGTTTTGGCCGCCGCTGATTCTGCCATTCGACGCCATGGTAAAGCCGCGATTAACGCGGCGAGCCACGTGCCAAAGAGCAAGGATTCGCCGCATATTAGCGCTGGAATCTGACCTCATTTTTATGCCGGCGACAGGGGCGGGAAGCGCGTTCAAATCGTCGTCGCAAGCCCCCGGCATTGCTTGCACTTTGTCCCCGGAATCCACATATTACCCATACTAGCTCTTGTCTCACCACGAGAGCGGCACACTAGGTCTTGTGATTTCTGGCGTTGACGCGCCCTCTGAATCGGGGAACTCTCATCGACGGCCCGACACCCCATCAAGGGGCCCGGGCAGGACCTCGAAACCAAGCATCGGCAGCTAGACCGTCGCGGGTTCGGGGCACGGGGCAAATTCTACGAGGTTCGCGCCCTCCCGCGGGCCTTGGTTGGTGACAGCGTCAACAGAAACGGACGAAGCCGGACCAGCGGCTGGCGGGCCTTTATGCCTGCTCGATTTGGGGAATACGAAGACTATGCGCATAGAACGCCGGTTTACCACTGCCAACGCGGATCGCTACGGCTCCATCGAGTTCCGCTCGGCCACCAGCGAGATCCGGAACCCGGATGGTTCCGTCGTCTTCAAGCTCGACAATATCGCCGTGCCCGCGACCTGGTCGCAGGTGGCCACCGATATCATCGCGCAGAAATATTTCCGCAAGGCCGGCGTCGCCAAGGTCCTGAAGAAGGTCGAGGAGAATTCCGTCCCCTCCTGGCTGTGGCGCTCCGTCCCCGACGAAGCTGCGCTCGCCAAGCTGCCGGAAGCCGAGCGCTATGGCTCCGAACTCGATTCCCGCCAGGTGTTCGACCGGCTGGCCGGGACCTGGACCTATTGGGGCTGGAAGGGCGGCTATTTCGATAGCGAAGAGGATGCGCGTGCCTTCTTCGACGAACTGGCCTTCATGCTCGCCACCCAGCGGGTCGCCCCCAATTCCCCGCAATGGTTCAATACGGGCCTGCACTGGGCCTATGGCATTGACGGCCCCGGCCAGGGCCATTTCTACGTCGACCCCTTCACCCACAAGCTGGTCCAGTCCAAGTCGGCCTACGAGCATCCCCAGCCGCATGCCTGCTTCATCCAGTCGGTGGACGATGATCTCGTCAACGAGAACGGCATCATGGATCTGTGGGTGCGCGAAGCGCGCCTGTTCAAGTATGGCTCGGGCACCGGCACCAATTTCTCCAAGCTCCGCGGCGAAGGCGAAAAGCTCTCGGGCGGCGGCAAGTCCTCGGGCCTGATGAGCTTCCTCAAGATCGGCGACCGCGCCGCCGGCGCCATCAAGTCGGGCGGCACCACGCGCCGCGCCGCCAAGATGGTGGTGATCGACATCGACCACCCCGATATCGAGCAATATATCAACTGGAAGGTGAAGGAGGAGCAGAAGGTCGCCGCCCTCGTCACCGGTTCCAAGACCGTCTCCAAGCACCTCAAGGCCATCATGAAGGCCGCCGTGAACTGCGAAGGTTCAGGCGATGATTGCTTTGACGTGGCCAAGAATCCGGCTCTGAAGCGCGAAGTGCGCGCCGCCAAGAAGGCCCTGGTGCCGGAAAACTACATCTTCCGCGTCATCCAGTTCGCCAAGCAGGGCTATACCGACCTCGAATTCCCCATCTACGACACCGATTGGGACAGCGAGGCCTATCTCACCGTTTCCGGCCAGAACTCGAACAATTCCGTTCGCGTCACCGACGATTTCCTCAACGCTGTCGAGGCCGATGGCGATTGGGACCTGATCGGCCGCATCAAGGGCAATGTCACCAAGACGCTGAAGGCCCGCGACCTCTGGGAACAGATCGGTTACGCGGCCTGGGCCTCGGCTGACCCCGGCATCCAGTACCACACCACCATCAACGAGTGGCACACCAGCCCGGCCGCCGGGCCGATCGTGGCGTCCAATCCGTGCTCGGAATACATGTTCCTCGATGACACGGCCTGTAACCTGTGCTCGGTGAACCTGCTGCCCTATCGCAACAAGGATTCGAGCTTCGACACCGCCGCCTTCGAACACACTGTCCGTCTCTGGACCGTGGTGCTCGAAATCTCGGTGATGATGGCGCAGTTCCCCTCGCGCTCGATTGCCGAGCGTTCCTTCGAATACCGCACCCTGGGCATCGGCTACGCCAATATCGGCGGCCTGCTCATGACCTCGGGCATTCCCTATGACTCGGCCGAAGGTCGCGCCATTGCCGGCGCCATCACCGCAGTCATGACCGGGGTGTCCTATGCCACCTCGGCCGAAATGGCCAAGGAGCTCGGCCCCTTCAAGGATTACAAGCGCAATGCCAAGCACATGCTGCGCGTCATCCGCAACCATCGCAATGCCGCCCATGGCAATGCCGAGGGCTATGAAGGCCTCTCCATCAATCCGGTCGCCCTCGACCATGCCAATCTCAAGGATGCGGCCCTTTCCGAGCGCGCCCGCGTCGCCTGGGACAATGCGCTGGCCCTGGGCGAGAAGCATGGCTATCGCAATGCCCAGGTTTCGGTGATCGCCCCGACCGGCACGATCGGCCTGGTCATGGATTGCGACACGACCGGCATCGAGCCCGATTTCGCCCTGGTCAAGTTCAAGAAGCTGGCCGGCGGCGGCTATTTCAAGATCATCAACCGCGCCGTGCCCCCTGCCCTGCGCACCCTGGGCTATTCGGAAGATCAAATCGCCGAAATGGAAGCCTATGCCGTGGGCCATGGCAACATGAACCAGGCCCCGGGCATCAATCCCTCGACCCTGCGCGCCAAGGGCTTTACCGACGACAAGATCGAGGCGCTCAATGCCGCGATGAAGTCGGCCTTCGACATCAAGTTCGTGTTCAACCAGTGGACGCTGGGCGCCGACTTCCTCAAGGGCCTGGGTGTCACCGATGAACAGCTTGGCGACTTCTCGTTCGAGCTGCTGCCCTTCCTCGGCTTCTCCAGGAAGGATATCGAGGCGGCCAATATCCATGTCTGCGGTGCCATGACCCTCGAGGGTGCGCCGCNTCCTCAAGGANGANCACCTGCCNGTCTTCGANTGCGCCACNCCCTGCGGCAAGATCGGCAAGCGCTATCTNTCGGTGGAGAGCCACATCCTGATGATGGCGGCGGCCCAGCCCTTCATCTCGGGCGCCATCTCCAAGACCATCAACATGCCGAACGACGCCACGGTCGAGGATGCCAAGAACGCCTATATGCTGTCCTGGCGCCTGGCGCTGAAGGCCAATGCGCTTTACCGCGACGGCTCCAAGCTCAGCCAGCCGCTCAATTCCTCCGTGCTCGCCGCCGCTGACGACGAGGATGAGGAAGACGTGGTGGAATCCATCGCCGCCCTGCCCGCCGCCGCCAAGACGGAAGTGATCGTCGAGAAGATCGTCGAGCGCCTGCGCGAGCGCGAAAAGATGCCGGATCGCCGCAAGGGCTATACCCAGAAGGCGGTTGTCGGCGGCCACAAGGTCTATGTGCGCACCGGCGAATACGAAGACGGGCGCCTGGGCGAAATCTTCATCGACATGCATAAGGAAGGCGCCGCCTTCCGCGCCATGATGAACAATTTCGCCATCGCCATCTCGCTGGGCCTGCAATATGGCGTGCCGCTGGACGAATATGTGGAGGCCTTCACCTTCACCCGCTTCGAACCGGCCGGCATGGTCATGGGCAATGACCGCATCAAGAACGCCACCTCGATCCTGGATTATGTGTTCCGCGAGCTGGCCGTGTCCTATCTCGACCGGAACGACCTGGCCCATGTCAATCCGGACAGCCCGACTTCGCTCGGCAAGGGCGTTGCCGAGGACCAGGGCGCCCGCGGCGACGCGCTGGCGCCGGCCCCGGTGCCCGCCGAGCGCTTTGTCTCCCGCGGCATGACCCGCGGCAAGACGGCCAATGCCAGCCTGATGCTGGTGCCCACCGCCGAAGCCGCCCGCTATGCCAGCTCGACCGCCAGCACCTCGACGGTCACCGCCCTGCGCAGCGCCACGGCCCTCAAGATCGACCCGACCCCGACGGCCCTCAACACCGCCGAACTCGCCCCCATCCCGGCGCCCCCGCCCTCCAGGGACACCGGCCTCCTCCGCGCCGAAGCGCAGATGAAAGGCTATACCGGCGACCAATGCACCGAGTGCCACAACTTCACGATGGTCCGGAACGGAACCTGCCTGAAGTGCGACACGTGCGGGACGACGACCGGGTGTAGCTGAGAGCAAGCAGCTGCTTTAGCAAGTAAAACGCTTGGCACACTGCAGGAATGCACAATCTACTCGGCCTTTCAGGTCGAGTAGATTTTTTATGAGGGCTTCACCCGAAGCCCTCATGGTGAGGTGCGGAGCGCAGCGCAGGCTCGAACCACGAGGGCGGGCACGCCCAGACTATTCAAACTCACCCTCACCCCTTCACACCCGCCGACAGCATGATTGCCTGTGTCACACGCCGCTGGAAGATGAGGTAGATGATGGCGACGGGCAGGCCGGCGACGACGGCGGAGGCCATGAGCTTTCCATAGACGATGCCATAGGCGTCCTTCACCTGGGTGATGCCGACAGGCACGGTCATGGTCGCTTCGCCCGTTGCGGCGAGGAAGGGCCAGAGAAAGGCGTTCCAGGCGCCGATGAAGGTGATGATGGCCAGGGCTGCGGTCACGCCCCAGTTCATCGGCAGGTAGATGCGGAACAAAATTTTGAAGTGGCCGGCGCTATCCATCTGCGCGGCCTCGCGGAATTCCTTGGGCACGCTGTCGAAGAACTGCTTGTAGACGATGATGGTCACCGGAACGATCAACTGCGGCAGGATGATGCCGGCCCAGGTATTGAGCAGTTTGAACTGCGCCATCAGCACGAAATGGTTCACGATGAGGGCCTGCATGGGCACCATGAAGCAGGCCAGGATCAACACATAGATCACCCGCCGGCCCGGGAAGTCGAGCTGGCTGAGGGCATAGGCGCAGCCGGCCGAGCTGACGATGACCAGGATCGTTATCGCCAGCGAGGTGACGAAGGAATTGACGTACCAGATGCCAATATTGGTGTTGGTCCAGATGTGGACATAGCTGTCGAATGAGAACCGGTTAGGCCACAGGCTGTTGCCGCCCGAGATGACCTCGCTGTCGGTTTTGATCGAGGTAATGATCGCCCAGTAGATGGGGAAGAACGACGCCAGGGCCACCAGCAGCGTGATTGCGGTCAGAGCGATGCCGATGAAATCGAGGGGCCGGTCGCGGCGGGCGCGATCGACCGTGGCCGCCTGGCTGCGCGAAAGGATCTCGGTGCTCATTTTTCACCTCGGGCGCGGAGCAACTGGTATTGCAGGACGGACAGGACCACGATCATGGCGAACAGGAGCACGGCCGCTGTGGCCGCTTCGCCGCCGCGGTTCTGCTGGAAGGCCAGTTTGTAGATGTATTGCACCAGCGTGATGGTGGCGTCCTGCCGCCCGCCGATCGAGAACAGGTAGACCTGATCGAAGATTTTGAGCTGGGCGATGAGCTGGATGGTCAGCACCAGAACCGTGATCGGCCAGATCAGCGGCCAGGTGATGCGTGAAAATTGTCGCCAGCGCCCGGCGCTGTCTAGGGACGCCGCTTCGTAAATTTCCGGCGAAATTGTCCGCAGGCCGGCGATGAACAGCAGGATATTGAAGCCCATCGTCCACCAGATGGTGACAAAGGCCACTGTCGGCATGAAGGCGGGAATGGTGCGGGTGAGCGACATCGGCTCGCCGCCATTGAACGGGCGGACGAAGACCTGCGCCAGGCCATATTGGACGTCGATAATCCAGTTCCAGGTGAGGAACACCACCGAGACCGGCAGGATATAGGGCAGGAAGAAACAGGCCAGCACCAGCCCTTGCTTCCAGCCGTCGAGGCGGTTGACCGCCATGGCGATCAGCAGGGAAACCAGCGTGTTCGGGATCACCGTCAGCAGCACGAAATAGGCGGTATTCCAGAAGGCGGAATGAAACAGCCGATGGCCGAGTATCTTGACGTAATTCTCCCAGGCAACCCATTCGCCGGGGCCGATCAGCGGCGCGTCCGTGAAACTGAGCATCACCATCTGGATGGTGGGCCAGACGAACAGCACGCCATAGATGAGAACGAACGGCCCCACCAGGATCAGTGCCGTCAGATATTCCTGCCGCTTGTCCCTGAGCATTGCTCTCTCCTCCCGTCGCGACCTAGGTGAGAGGGGTGCAGGAGATGCCCTGCACCCCAATTCCACCTAGAGCTGGTTGTTGAGGTCGTCGCGCATCTGCTCGGCGGCATCGGCGGGGTCGATTTCGCCCGTCGTGGCCGGATTGATGAAATTGCTCCACGCATCGCCCAGGGGCGCGGCGGGGCCGGCGAGAATGGTGCGCGGATCGAACACGGCGGTATCGGCGAATCCGGCATAGTCCGATTGCGGCTTGAGCGCCTGGAACTCGGCGCTCTCGCGGACGGCGTTATAGGCCGGAATATGGCCCGCGCCGGCCCAATCGAGCGAATGCTGGTCCATCCAGGCGATGACCTTCATCACCGCGGCGCGCTTTTCCGGATCATTTTCCTTGCCGGCATTGGCCGGGATGACGAAGGCATGCGAGTCGGACCAGGCCGCCTTGGTTTCGAACAGCGTCGGCAGTTCGACCGCGCCCCATTCGAACAATTCGCCCTTGGCGTGAAGGTCCACGAAGGTCGGGATTTCCCAATTGCCCATGATGAAGAACGGCGCCTGGCCGGAGGTGAAGAGCGCCAGGGCCGCCGGGCTTTCGACCTGCACAGGGGTATAGCCCTTGTCGACCCAGCCTTTCACGACCTCGATCGCCGTGGTGAGCTTGCCGAGGTCCTCGTCGGTCGGGAAGAAACCGCCCGCCGCTTCATCGAACATGGTGCCGCCCTGCTGGCCGAACAGGCTGTAGATGGTGCGGTAGCGGTCGCCGGTCGGCGTCGAGACGCCATATTTGCCGTCGCCGCTGAACTGGGCGAGGATGGCGTCGAAATTGTCCAGCCCGTCCAGCCCGGTCGGCAGGCCGTTCTCGTCGAGCAGGCCGGCCTCGCCGAGCATGTCCTTGTTGTAGTAGAGAATGAGGCCATGCTGGTCGAAGGGAACGGCGTAGCGCGTGCCGTCGACGCTGGCTGCCTGCACTGCCGCCTCGGTGAAGTCCGCGTCGGAAATCCCCGCGCCGGCGAGGTCGTCATCGGAGATTTCGCTCAGCGTGCCGCTATCGACGGCCAGGGGAATGCGGCTGAGGTGATAGGTGGCGATGTCGGGCCCTTCACCGATGGCCGCCGAGGTCTGGAGCTTGGTGTAGAACGGGGTGCCCCATTCCAGGGTCGTTGCCTGGATCTGGATTTCGCCACTATGTTCGGCATTGAAGCCATCGATCAGGGCCTTCATGCGGATGCCGTCGCCGCCGGCGAGGAAATCCCACCACACGACATTCTGCTGGGCCGCCACCGCGCCGGTCAGGCTCACGAAGGCGGTGGAGATCAGCGCCAGGCGCTTCAAATTCATCTTCATTTCGTCATTCCTCCCATTGCGCTCAATGCTGGATTTCCGGCTGGAGGCGGCGCATCGAGCAATGCCGCCTGGCCGTAAACAGGTCTGGTCAGTCGGCGTGGTAGGCGACCCCTTCGGCGTCAAACAGGTGCGTGCCTGCGCCATCTATCGCCAGGGCCACTTCGGTGCCCGGTTCGAGCGTGCTCTTGCCGACATCCTCCCCGATGACCAGCGTTCCGTCGGCCAGGGTCACATGCACCAGGGTCCGATCCCCCAGCCGCTCAAGCAGCGCGATGCGGCCCTTGAGGGCGCCATCGCTCGCAACCCGCAAGGCTTCGGGCCGAATGCCGAGCGTCAGCCCCTCAACGTTGCCGGCCGGACTGGTGAAAGCGGCAGTGATGGTCGCGCCGCCGGCCTCGACCTGCAGACCGCTATCCGTGTTGCGGATGGCCGAAACGGGGATGAAATTCATCGCCGGCGAGCCGACGAAGGCGGCGACGAAGCGGCTCGCCGGGCGCGAATAGATTTCCATCGGCGTGCCGATCTGCTCGACCTTGCGGTTGTTCATCACCACGATCCGGCTCGCCAGGGTCATGGCTTCGGTCTGGTCATGGGTCACGAAAATCATGGTGGTCCCGATGCGCTGGTGCAGCTGCGCCAGTTCCACGCGGGTGCGCACGCGCAGCCCCGCGTCGAGATTGCTGAGCGGCTCGTCGAGCAGGAAGGCGTCGGGCTCGCGCACGATGGCGCGGCCAATAGCGACACGCTGGCGCTGGCCGCCGGAAAGCTGGGCCGGGCGCCGGTCGAGCATGGGGCCGATTTCCAGCATGCGCGCCGCCTCATCGACACGGCGGGCGATCTCGGCTTTGTCGGTGCCGATATTCTCCAGCCCGAAGCTCATGTTCTGCCGCACCGTCATGTGCGGGTAGAGCGCGTAGTTCTGGAAGACCATGGCCACGCCGCGCCGATTGGGCGGCAGGGTATCGACGCGACGGTCACCGATGTGAATCTCGCCCGAATTGACCGCCTCGAGCCCGGCGATCATGCGCAGCAAGGTCGATTTTCCGCAGCCTGAAGGCCCCAGAAAGACGATGAATTCACCGGAGCGAATGTGCATGCTGATATTATCGAGCACCTGCACGACGCCATAGGCTTTGCTCACGTCCTTGAGCACGATATCGGCCATACGTTCCTCCTCTTCGACCAGCGCAGCTTTGCTGTCTTCCGGTCCATGCTCGTTCGCCCTTCGGGCAACCTTCTCCGCTGGGGAGAAAGGAATTCCATGCCCAAACCCACGGGCCCTTCTTCACCTCTCCCTTGGGGGAGAGGTGAAGAAGCCGGCTTTCAAATCACCCCCGCATCCACCTTCAATTCACGCGCCGTCCTCACCAGCCCGTCGAAAATCGCCGCCGCCACCGGATCGGCCCCGGGCGCCCGCCGCGTCAGCCGGAAGGTCGTTGCCACGACACCGCCCCGTCCGACCCGCTTTTCGCCGATGATGGCCGCCGGCTTGTGCACCCATCCGCAGACCATGCCGGCAATGACGTTGCTGCCGAATTCCCAGGGACGGAAGCCGGTCAGCAGGTGATGCGGCACCACGTCGGAAAAGCTGAGATCGAAAATCGGCCCGCCCGGAATGTCTGCGAACGCCCCCTCACGCCTCACCCACGAGAAGCCGGCGATCCAGTCGCCGCGCCAGATGGTGCCGTCGCGCTCCACCAGGCTGATGCCCGGCAGGTGCTGGTCGAGGCTGGGCCGGAAGGTCTTGCCATCGGCAATTATGGACCGATGGGGCAATTCCCCGTCCGGCATGTCGGTTCTGAGGTTACGATTGGTCTCGACGGTGCCATCGGCCAGGATCAGGTATCTGGCGCCGGCCTTGATGGCTTCCACGTCGTCGCCGTCGACCGCATGGCAGAGCACGACATCCGCCGCCGATGCCGGCACCACCTGATAACCGAGGCCACCGGCATAGGCGGCGAGATTGGGATCGGCGGCGGCGATCGTCGGCAGCCCGGTCGTTGGGCGGCGGGCGTAAAGCGCGATCTCGCAGCTATTGCGCGCCAGAATTTTGCCGCCGGCTTCGAGAACGAAATCGAGTTGCAGCATGCTGTTTGCCGGCAGGTCCGGCATGGCTATTTGCTGGCGGCCCAGATCGGCGACCGATACCGCACCCGTTGCCGGAACGCTCAGGGAGCCGCTTACGCCACCGCTCCAGCTTAGCGTGGCGCCGGATGGGATGGACTGGCCGCCGGTGGCGATGCGGAGCTCGATGGCAAGGGACTCCCCTGCCCGCGCCGCATAGCGCTCCGGACGCGGCACGATGACGATATCGGCATTGATGGAGCCGAACACGTCATGGAAGACGCGCGGATTCCGCTCGATGTCGAGCAGGCCATTGGCCTCCCAATGCACGTCCGTCAATTCGGTGATGACGTAACCCATGATCGAGGGATAGCGCCGCATTTCCTCGATCTGGTAGCGCAGGTTCATGAACTGATACCATTGCACCTTCTCGATAAAACCATCGAAACTGCCGAAGGTGCGGGCCAGGTCGAGCGCAGCGAAGCGTTCCTCGATGCCGTGCGGCAGCGCGACGCCATCGCCCCAGAGCGCTCCGGTCTCGAACCAGTCGGGCTCGCTGCCATCCTCGTTGCGCAGCTTGGATGGATCGGGAAGACCCCAGACACCGAATTCGGAAACGATCAGCGGCTCGTCGCCCCGCCGCTCGGCATCGCCCAGCGGCGAGAAGGTCCAGTCCGCCCCGGCCGCGAATTGCGCGGTGATGTCGTCCCATTCCTGCCGGCGCTCGGGGACCGAGCGATAGTAATGGTAGTCGTTAAGGTCGGTCTTGACGTGGAAATTGGGAAAACAGGCGGAATTGTCGACCACAAGGCGGGTGCTGTCTTCGGCCTTGAGCCAGTCATAGCTGTCCTTGAGCCATTGCCGGTGCTCGGCATTTTCTATCAACCTCGTGCCCCAATCCTCGTTGATCAGTGTCCAGGCGATGATCGAGGGATGATTGCGGTCGCGGGCGAGGATGCCGATCAGCGTTTCCCGCATGCGGCGGGCGGAATCGGAGGTGAAGCTGGCGACATTTGGCACTTCGGTCCAGACCAGGAGCCCGAACCGGTCCGCCACGTCGTAATAGCGCGGGTCCGGCACCTTGATGTGGCAGCGCAGCGTATTGAGGCCCAGCTCGATCGCCTTGCGCGCCTGGTCTTCCAGGAAAGCCAGCGATGGCGGGGTATAGATGCCGTCGGGATAATAATCCTGGTCCAGCGCGCCGCGCATATAGATCGGCTTGCCGTTGAGCAGGATTTGCCCGTTCCCGGTGGTGATTGTGCGGAAGCCGAAGGTCTGTTCGACCACGTCGATCTCGGCATCGAGCGTTACGACCAGGGTGTAGAGGTTCGGCTGGTAGATGTCCCAGAGTTTGGCATCCGGCACGTCAAGGCTGACCGCCAGTTTTTCCGCGGCAATGACGCTGGTTTCTGCCATCGCCTTTCCAGTGGAATCGATGACGGCGACCTGCACCGGCAGGCCGATAGCGGCAGCGCTGAAGGCGAGTTCGGCGCTGACATGACCGTCCATGCCTGCCTCAATGACGACGCTCTCGAGCCGGCGCGGGTCCCGCGCTTCCAGGCTCACCGATTGCCAGAGCCCGCCAATGCGCCCGTACCAGGAAATCTTGCCGTGCGGAATTTCCGAGAAGGGAAAATCGGGAAACGCCCGGCGGTCGGCCGAGGGCATGGTCACCCGCACCTCGATCTCGTTGCTCGCGCGCAGCAGGCCGGGATCGACGGCGAATTCGAACGGCAGGAAAGCACCCTCATGGCTGCCCAGCTTCTGGCCGTTGAGGAAGACCTCGCAATAATAGCTGACCGCGCCAAAGCGCAGGAACAGATCGCGGCTTTCCCAGCCCCCCGGCAGGGCAAAGCTGCGCTTGTAGATTGCATGACCGAACGTATCGACGAGGTCGGAAAATTCGGCCTGCCAGGGTTGCGGCACATGGGCGTCGCGCCAGGGGCCATCCTCGTGTCGGAATTGCCAGACGCCATCCAGCGAAAGTGTACCGCGCGGTGAAACGACCGCTTCAGCGGCAGCGGCTCGGCCCAGATTCATCAACCCCACCCATCACTACTATTAGTTATAGTATTATCACCATAGGATTGAAATGATGGGCTTGGCAAGGGGTAGCCAATCACGCTCCGTTGGGCCCGAATTCGCACGGTCAACGCTAGCAATGTGCCAACGCATTCGCCTAAAACGTCACGTCTGACAGAGACGGGAGTGGCTATGGAAAAGCGTGCGACCATGCACGATGTGGCGGATCTGGCCGGGGTATCGCAAGCGACCGTATCGCTGGTGCTCAATGGCGTCGCCAATTCCCGAATCTCCAAGGCCACCCGTCGCCGCGTGCAGGAAGCGGCCGAAACGCTGGGCTATCGGCGCGGCCAGGTTCACCCGCTCCCCGCCGACCGCACCCGGATAATCGGCCTGTTCATCGACGAGGCGACAACCACACCCATGCTCGGGCCGCTCCTCGAGGGCGCGCGGGACGAGGCGGCCTTGCAGGATGTCGCGGTCGCCGTGTTTTTCACCGGAGGGACACAGGCGCTGGAGCAGGCCGCGCTCGACATGCTGGTGGCCCAGAACGCTCTGGGCGTCATCTACTCCACGCTGATTACCCGCGAAGTGACTGTTCCTGAATACTTTTCCCGCCTGCCGCTCGTGCTGCTGAATTGCTACGAACGCAAGGTGCGCTTCCCCTCCGCAGTGCCCGGCGACATGGTCGGCGGCTATATTGCGACCGAGACCCTGATCAGGGCGGGACATCGCCGCATCGCGCATCTGGCCGGCGAACATATCGTGGAAGCGGCCGTTCACCGCGAAAAGGGCTTCCGCAAGGCGATGGAACGGCACGGCATCCCCGTGGATGAGCGCCTGGTGACGCTGGGCGGCTGGAGCATAGCCGCGGGCCGGGAGCGCGCCTTGACCCTCCTGTCCCAGCCCGAGCGACCCAGCGCGATTTTCTGTTATTGTGATCGCATGGCCATGGGCTGCTACGAGGCCGCGCACCTTCTCGGCCTCTCGATCCCCGAGGACCTGTCCGTCATAGGCTTCGACGACGAGGATATTTCGGCAGGCCTCAACCCGCCGCTTTCCACCATGGTGCTGCCGCATGATGAAATGGCCCGTTGGGCCGTCGGCCAATTGCTCGATGACTTCGAGGGGCTGGATGCCGACGAGCGGCTGCAGAAGCTCAAGATCGAATGCCAGTTCGTGGACCGGGAATCGATAAGGCCGCCAAAGGCTTGACCCTATTTTCGCGGCGCGCCGACTGAATCCCGCTCCACCAATGGACATTCCAGCTTGGTGAGCGAGAAGCGCGTGTCGGCCATGGATTCGGACAGGCGCTCGACCACCCATTGCCCCATCGCCCGATGCGGCAATATCGATGTCGTCAGCCGCGGATGCATGTGCCGGGCGATTTCCTCGTCGTCATAGCCAATCACCGACATGTCCGCCGGAATTTCATATCCAGCCTCCTTCAGCGCCTCATAACAGCCGATGGCCATGCGGTCATTCTGGCAGAAAATTGCCGTGGGCACCTCGGTCAGGCCGAGGATTTTGCGCGTCGCCTCATAGCCGGCGCTGGCCGACCAGTCGCCGCTGAACACCAGATCCGCGTCGAAGGGAATATCGGCGGTCGCCAGGGCCCGACGATAGCCCTTGAGGCGATCCTGGGCGGCTTCCATCCAGCTTTCACCGGTAATCGTGGCGATCCGGCGATGTCCCTTGGAGATCAGGTAATGGGTCGCTCGCTGCCCGCCTGCAATCTCGCTCGGCACAACGGCAGGCGCCGATTGCCCCGCGGAATAGCAGTTCAGCAGCAGCACCGGTATGTTAAGTCCTTGCAATGCATTGGGGATTTTCACCTCGCGGGTGAAGATGGTCATATAGACTATCGCGGTCGCGCCCTGCTGCACGAAAGCCTCGACCAGATCGCGCTCCATCTCAGCGTCGCCTCGACTTTGCGCGACGAAGACCAGGCTGCCGATGGCCTGCGCCGCCTGGCTCAACCCTTCGATGGCCTGGACGGCTTCCGGGCTGGTGGCCAGCTGGTCGACGATAAAGGCGATTTGCCCGCGATTGCCACGACCGCCTTCGGCAGCGCGGCCCTGCACGGGCACCTCATAGCCAATCCGCCGCGCCGTCTCGATGACCCGCCGCCGCGTCTCGTCCGACAGCCGAATTCCCGGCGTATTGTTCAATACAAACGAAACCGTAGCCTGCGAGCAGCCGACCTCCCTCGCAATGTCGGTCATCGTTGCCCGCCGCACCCCATTCTCGCCGGCACTCTGCCGCATTCGCTTTTTCTCTTGTGTAGTCATTTAGAGACGCCGACCCATTCTGCTAATAGAACATTAGCAGCTATTAGTAGGAAAGTCTTCGGCCTGATGCGGGCTGCAACGCATCGCCGGTTGGGCGGTCTTGTCGAGCATGGTATTTGGCCTGGGCCAGCCCTTGCATCCCGGGCTGGCAGGCATCAGGATCATCCTCGGGTACAAGTCCATGGCCATACGCAACTATCTCATCGAAGGCGTTTCAGGGTCCGGCAAGACGTCGGTGGCCACTGAGCTCGAGCGGCGTGGCTATCATGTCGTGCATGGCGACCGGGTGCTCGCCTATCAGGGCGATCCGGAGACGGGCGCGCCGCTGCCGCCCGAGCGTCGCTCGGACGATCTGCATTTTCTCAACGACCACCACATCTGGGATCCCGAGCAGATACGCGCCTTGACGGCGGACCAGAGCCACGCGATGACCTTCTTTTGTGGCGGCTCGCGCAACCACGACAAGTTCGTTCATCTGTTCGATGCCGTGTTCATCCTCGTAGCCGACTGGCCGCTGATCGAGAGCCGACTCAAGACCCGCACCGGCGAATGGGGCGAAACCGAAGCCGAGCGCGCCATCACCCGGGAGCTGCACCGGACGGGTCGCGACCAGCCGGCCAGCGGAATTCGCATCGACGCCACACGCCCGCTCGCCGCTGTCGTCGACGCCATTCTGGCGCAATGCTAGGATATTCTCCTGCCCCAGGAGGAGATCCGTCATGCCACGCTTTCTCGCCGTCTACACCATGCAGCCCGAGGACCTGGCGCGTTTTCGGGCGCTGCCGAAAGAGCAGCAGGACGCGATCGATGCCGAGGGCCTGCCGAAATGGGAGCAATGGCAGGCGGGCCATGCCGCTGCCTTTGCCGATGGCGGCGGCATGGTGGGCAAGACCCTGCGCGTCACCCGAGAGGGCATCGCCCCGGCCACCAACAGCATTTGCGGCTATGTGGTGGTCGAGGCCGAAACTATCGAAGCAGCGGCGCGCCTGTTCGAAAACCATCCCCATTTCATGGTCTTTCCCGGGGATGCGGTGGACATCATGCCCTTCATGACCTGACCGGGAGCCGGTTGCGGCGGTGCTTAGCGCCGCGTCTCCTGCGGCGAAAAGCCGAAGCGGCGCTTGTAGCAGGTTGCGAAATATTGGCTGGAGGAAAAGCCGCATTCATGGGCGATCTCGGTGATCGTGGCCGAGGCCCGCTCGGCGAGCCATTTCTTGGCCGCCTCGAGGCGCACCATCTGCAGGTAGCGCACCGGCGTCATATTGGTCAGCGCCTGGCAATGCTGGGAAAATTGCGTGCGAGACAGATTGCATTCCGCCGCCATGTTTTCCAGCGTCCAATGCTCGTCCAGCGCATGGGGTAGCCGCTGGAGGAAAATCTGCACGGTGCGTTTGGAGCTGGCCAGGTGATCATCCAGCACCGGCGCCTGCCGCTCCAATTGCTCCATGAATTGCAGCAGCAGCAGCGAAATGAGCAACCGCAACCGCGTCTCGCTGCCGGCAATGTCATCGCCGGCGACGATGCCGTCGATCTCGTGGAAGCTGCGCGCCACATCACGGCTGGCGGTCAGCACGTGCTGCTCGTTGCGCGAAAGCAGCCGGGTCAGCCGCGCGGTGTCGCGCTCGGACCAGGCCATCCAGTCGGGCCAGAGCCAATCCTCGTGCGGCCGCCTTACGCCCACGTCGAACAGCACCCAGATGATCTGGCTGGCCGAGACATGGGGATCGCCGAACTGGTGCAATTGCCAGGGGCGGACGACGAACATCTGGCCCTCGGTCAATTCATGGCGCTGGCCATCGACCTTGAGCACCATGGTGCCACGCGCCAGATAGGCGATCTTGACCCCTTCGTTGCAATGCTCCTTGAGCCCCCAATCCTGCGAGCGCGCCGCGTCCCAGCCGCCTACGGAAAGCACCTGCGGCAGCGCCTCGCCCAATGGCCTGCCCGGATATTTGCGGCGGGTCCAGGCGTTGAGCGCCACCTTGCCGGCCAGAGCGGCCTCGTGCAGGTCGGCGCAATTGCCCGCATACATCAGCGCTCCCGGCTCGGTGAATACGGCTGGCCGCGCCAGGGCGTGTAAACGTGCTTCCGCGTTCATGCTTCTCCCCCGATGTTCAAAATCTACCAGTGTTATCATTCGAACGCGCGCCGCCCTTGGCTGGGCAATGATCGTCGCGCTCGCCTCCTGGCCCTGAAGCTAGAGAGTCGGGCGTCCGCAAGTCAATCAGAACGGCACAGCAAGCCGTCGGACGGGCTTGCCGGACTGTGGAGGCGTTTTGCACAAGGCCGGGATGCGGCACTGTTCGAAATCTGCCGAAGGGGCGGGCTGCAACGATTGTTGTACGTACCCCAAGGCTGTTCGACCGGTGCGCCGGCATAGGGGTGGGACATGAAGCTCGGCATCAATCTGCTGTGCTTGACCGATTTCGTCACCGAGGCGCATCTGCCGGCCATCCGGCGGATCAAGGCCCATGGCTATGACGGGGTAGAGGTGCCGGTTCTGTCCGGCGATCCGGCCCATTATGCCTGGCTGGGGCGGGAGCTGGATGCCATCGGCCTCGACCGCTGCACCACCTCCATCGTGCCGAGTCCGGATGCGAGCCCCATTTCGCCAGATGCGGATGCCCGCGCCGCCGGCCGCCGGCATCTCGATTGGGCGCTCGATTGCGCCATTGCCCTCGGGGCCCAGAGCGTCGGCGGGCCCATTCACGCGCCGATCGGCTATTTCACCGGCGCCGGGCCCAGCGAAAGCGAGCTGTCCCACGGCGCGGAGGCCCATAGGGCTCTGGCCGAACGCGCCCAGGCCAACGGGCTCTATCTCAGCCTCGAACACCTCAACCGCTTCGAGACCTATTTCCTCAACACCACCGCCCAATGCCGCGATTATGCGCGCCGGGTCGATCATCCCGCCCTGCGCATCATGTATGATACGTTCCATGCCAATATCGAGGATCGCAACCAGGTGGAGGCCTATCAGATCGTGGCCCCGCATGTCGGCATCGTCCATATTTCGGAGAACGACCGGGGCATTCCGGGGCGCGGGCATATCGATTTTCCCGCCATCATTGGTGCCGTCCGGCGCTCGGGCTATGACGGCTGGGTGACGTTGGAGGCCTTTGGCAGCGGGCTACCCGCCATCGCGGCGGCCACGCGCGTCTGGCGGCCGCTTTTCCCTGATCATGAAACGCTGTTTGCCGAAAGCGCCGCCTTCATCCGCCGCACCTGGGACGCGGCCGGCCGGGAGGTGCCCGCATGATCGAAGCGCCCGTGTTCGAGATGCAGGCCATCTCCAAATCCTTCCCCGGCGTCAGGGCCCTGCACGAGGTATCCTTTGCCTGCGGCAAGGGCGAAGTGCATGCCCTGTGCGGCGAGAACGGCGCGGGCAAGTCGACGCTGATCAAAATCCTGTCGGGGGTTTACCGCCCCGATAGCGGCGCGGTGCTGATCGATGGGACCGAGCAGCATTTCGGCCATCCGCAGGAGGCCCTGCTGGCCGGTATTTCGGTGATCTACCAGGAATTTTCTCTGCTGCCCGAACGCAGCGTGGCGCAGAACCTGTTCCTGGGCCGCGAGCCGCTCCGGAACGGCCTCATCGATAATGGAGCGATGATCGCCGAAACCCGGCGGGTGCTGGAACTTTTCGGCGTGCGGCACGGCATCGCGCCGGAAACGCTGGTGGCCGATCTCGACGTGGCCAGCCAGCAGATGGTCGAGATCGCCAAGGCCATCTCGCTCAATGCCAAGGTCATCGTCATGGACGAGCCGACCGCAGCGCTCAACGAGGCCGAATGCGACGTGCTGTTCGCGCTGGTCGATCGGCTGCGTGCCTCGGGCACGGCCATCGTCTATATCACCCATCGCATGCGCGAGGTGGCGCGGATCGCCGACCGGGTGACCGTGCTCAAGGACGGCGAGGTGACGGCGCGTTTCGACCAGGTGCCGGCGCCCGAAATGATCGTGCGCGCCATGGTGGGGCGCGACATTTCCGAATATTACCCCGAGCCGGCGACGCCGGACGAGATCGGTGCCGATATCCTCACCGTCTCAGGCGGCGCCAATCATGCGGTGCACGATATCGACCTCACCTTGCGCGCCGGGGAGATCGTCGGCTTTGCCGGGTTGCAGGGCGCCGGACGAACCGCCCTGGCCATGGCCTTGTTCGGCGCCCTGCCCTTCACCGCGGGCCGGGTGACGATCGACGGCCGCCCCCTGGACATCAGGACGCCGCGCGACGCCATTCGCGCCGGCATCGGCATGCTGCCGGGCGACCGCAAGGCGAGCGGCCTGGTGCTGATGCAGTCGGTGCGTGACAACGGCATGCTCACCGCCCGCAGCTTTGCGCGGCTTTTGGGCGGCAACGGCGCCAATCGCTTCATCGACCTTTCCGGCATGGATGCCCTGCTGGACCGGATGCGGGTTCGGGCCCCCTCCTATGAACAGGAAATGCGGTTCCTGTCCGGCGGCAACCAGCAGAAGGCCATCGTGGCGCGCTGGCTGGCGCTGAAACCCAAGGTGCTGATCTTCATCGAGCCGACGCGCGGCATCGACGTGGACGCCAAGGCCAGCATCTACCATCTGATGCGTGATCTCGCCCGCGCCGGCACGGCCGTGATGATGGTCTCGTCGGACCTTCCCGAAATCCTGGGCGCCTCGGACCGGATCCTGGTCATGCGCGATGGCCGCATCGTCGGCGAGTTCGGGCGCTCCGCCAGCGAGGCCGAATTGATGCTGGCGGCAACGGGGGAAGCGGCGGGGGTGGCGGCATGACGGAGATATCCCAGAATCGGGCGCCGCGACGATTCCGCTTCGAGCGCCATGCCTCGACCCTGCTGCTGCTCGCCGCCATCGCGCTTTACGTGATCCTGCTCCTTGCCCTGGGACAGGCGCGGTTCCTGACGCTGGACAATCTGGTGGCCATACTCGGCCGCTCCATCACCCTGTGCATTACCGCCATCGGGCAGACCTTCGCCATCCTGGTCGCCTCCATCGATCTCAGCGTCGCCAGCGTCATCTCGGCCGCGGCGGTGGTCACTTCGGTGATGATGAATGGCGATCCGGCCATGATGGTGCCGGCGATCGCCGCGGTGCTGGCGCTGGGCGCGGCGATCGGGCTGGTCAATGGCCTGGTGATCACCAAGCTCGAGGTCAATCCGCTGATCGCGACGCTCGGCATGTCGCTGATCATCCAGGGCGTGCTCTCGTACTATTACAATAATTTCGCCGGCAATGTGCCGGTCGAGTTCCAGATCTTCGCCTATGGCGCATGGGGCATCGTGCCCTATTCGCTGCTCTTCATGTTCGCCCTGGCCGGTCTGGCCTGGTTCGTGCTGCGCTTCACCCGCTTCGGCTCGGACATCTATTCGGTGGGCGGCAACAAGGATGCGGCGCGCCTGGCCGGCATCAAGACGGCGCGGGTCGTGATCGGCGCGCATGTGATCTGCTCGCTTTGCGCCGCCATTGCGGGCATCTACCTGGCATCGCGCCTGCGCTCCGGCGCACCCTGGATCGGCGCCGAGGGGGTCTATGACCTCGAATCCATCGCCGTCGTGGTCATCGGGGGCACCGTATTGGCCGGCGGACGCGGCGGCATCTGGGGCACCATGGCCGGCGTCATCATCTTCTCGCTGATCGACTCGATCTTCAACGTGGCCGGCGTCGACGCCTTCGTGAAGCAGGTGCTGCGCGGCATCATCATCGTGGCCGCCGTGGCCTTCTATGCCGCCCGTTCGCAAAGGCCCGTGGCATGACCGAACAATCCCTCCCCCGGCCTGAAACCCGCAAGCGGCGCCTGCCGCAAATCAATCCGGTCTATGTGCTGGTCGTGGCCCTGATCCTGGCCATCATCGTCATGAATCCCGCCTTCGGCGAACCGACCGGCTACATGAACTTTCTCAAGCGCGTCGCGGCCCTGGCCATCCTTTCGGCCGGCGCGCTTTACGTCATCGTCTCGGGCGGCTTCGATCTCAGCGTCGGCTCGATCATGACGCTGACGGTGATCGGCTCGTCCATGCTGGCCAGCAACGATCCGAATTCGACCTATTGGATCATTCCGCTGATGCTGGGCATCGGGCTGGTGATCGGCCTCGTCAACGGCCTGGTGGTCAGCTACCTCAAGGTGCCCTCACTGATCGCGACCCTGGGCATGATGATCACGCTCAATGGCGTGGCCTTCATGTGGTCGGGCGGCGCGCCGCGCGGCTATCTGCCGGATACGTTCCGCTTCTTCGGCCGCTACAACATCACGGATGTGCCGCTGATCGGCATCCTTCCCATCGCGGTGATCTGCCTTGTCGTCTTCGGCGCCATCCTGTGGTGGGGCATGCACCGCACCAATTTCGGCCGCATGCTGCACGCCGTGGGCGACAATCCCCAGGCGGCGCGCCTGGCCGGCGTGCCGGTGCAAAGGGTGCGCATTTCCGCCTTCGTGGTGTCGGCGCTGACAGCCGTTCTTGCCGGGATCATCCTGGGCGGACGCGCCGGGGTCTCGGTCAATATCGGCTCGGGCTTCGAGCTGCAGGCGATTACGGCGGCGGTCATCGGCGGGGCGCAGCTTTTGGGCGGGCGCGGCTCGGTGCCGGCGGCCATTGCCGGGGCGCTGGCCCTCGAAGCGATCTTTACCCTGCTCAACCTTCTCGGCCTGGCGCAGCCGGTCCGGCTGGTCGTGCAAGGCCTGATACTCATCGGCGCGGTGGCTTTCGCCACCTATCAGCGCAAGCGCGCCGGCCGATGAGGGACGATGGGCGGCCAAGGCCGTCCCAGCACATGTGAGAAAGCTCACAAGGGAGGAAGACGTGAACAAGACCTTATTGACCTTAGCCGTTCTCGGCATGCTGACGGGCGCCGCGAGCGCCCAGGCGCCGAACTTCGACGATCCGGCGGAATTCGCCAAGCAACGGGACCAGTTGACCGCGACCTTCAATGGCCCCGCCGACCAGGTCTACCTGCAATATGCCGGGGACTCGATGGCCGACACGGCCCAATACAAGAAGGACGGCCCCTGGACCGTCTGCTTCTCCAATGCCGGCGTCAACAATCCCTGGCGCGTGGTGGGCTATACCGACATGACCGAGGAGGTGAAGCTGCATCCGGAAATCGGCACCTTCACCCATGTCGATGCCGAAGGCTCGGACGACAAGCAGATCGCCGATATCGACGACCTCCTGGCGGGCGGCGATTGCGACGTGCTGATCGTCTCGCCCAACTCGACGGCGGCCCTGACCCCGGCGGTGGAAAAGGCCTGCGCCGCCGGCCTTCCGGTCATTGTGTTCGACCGCGGCGTCACCACCGATTGTCCCGTAACCTTCGTGCATCCGGTCGGCGGCTACGGTTTCGGCATCCAGGCGGCCGAACATATCATCGCCAATGTTCCGGCGGGCGGCAAAGTGTTGATGCTGCGCATCCTGCCGGGCGTCGATGTGCTCGAAACCCGCGCCTCGGGCGCCCGCAACATGTTCGCGGAAGCCGGGCTCGACATCCTCGGTGAAGAATTCACCGATGGCGACAATGCCAAGACCAAGTCCATCGTCGAGGATTACCTGCAGCGCGGCAGCATCGACGCCGTGTGGATGGATGCCGGCGCAACGGCCGTTGCCGCCGTCGAAGCCTTCGAGGACCAGGGCATCGACGTCCCGGTCGTCACCGGCGAAGATCAGCAGGATTACCTGCAGAAATGGCGCGACCTGGGTTTCAAGGGCATCGCTCCCACCTACCCGACCTATCAATGGCGCACCGCGATCATCGCGGCGGTGAACACGCTCAAGGGCGAGCCGGTTCCAAGCCCGGAATGGGTCCTGCCGCAGCCGGCCATCACCCAGGACGTGCTCGACCAATATATCAACGAAAAGATGCCGCCGCTGCACTACGCCATGTGCGGCTGCGAGGACATGCCGAGCTATCCCGAAGCCTGGGGCGGCTCGAAATAATCGCGATTGGGGCGCCTCCGGGCGCCCCAGTTCAGAGACGGACCGGCTGGCCCCGCGAATGCAGGATGGCATCGATCAGGGCATGGACGGCCAGCACGTCGCGCCCGGACGCGGCGGGTTGACGCCCCGAGGCGATGGCCTCGGCAAAGTCCAGGATCAGAGCCTGATGGGCCTGGCTGGAAAAACCCATCGGATCTGCGCCCGCACCGGAACCGGCATCCTCGCCGGCGACATCCAGGCTGGTGCCGTCATGGAACCGGACTGCAAGCGCGGTGCCGTCGAGCACGGCCCTGCCCCGCTCGCCGATCAATTCGATGACATCCGGCTGTCCCGGAAAGGCGCAGGTTGTGGCGCTGACGCTGCCAAGCGCGCCATTGCCGAAGCGCAGGCTGGCCACGGCGATATCCTCGCCTTCCATTTGATGAACCGGGCTGGTGGTCGCAAAGCCGGTCACCGCCTCGGGTACGCCAGTCAGCGACAGCATCAGGTCCAGATTGTGTATGGCCTGGGTCAGCAATACGCCGCCGCCGTCCCGAGCCAGACTGCCTCGCCCCGGCTCGTCGTAATAGCTTTGCGGCCGCCAATAGCTGGTGCGGGCACTCGCATGGATCAGCGGGCCCAGCCGTCCCTCCTGCATCAGTTCCCGAAGCGCCGTTGCTGCGGGACGAAACCTGTTCTGCAATACAATTCCGACTCTTATGCCAGCTTCTTCAGCCAAAGCGACAAGTCGCTCCGCTCGTGGGGTGCTAACCTCGATTGGCTTCTCCAGCAGGATATGCTTGCCCGCAGCGGCAGCGCTGCGCACCAGATCGAGATGTGTATTGGGCGGCGTGAGGATCAATACCGCCGCGACGCGGGGATCGTTCCAGATGGTTTCGATCGTCTCGGCCATAGGGAAGCCGTGAGCCTGTGCGAAGGTCGCCCGCCGCTCCGGCGACGGGCTGAAGGCATGGAGAACCTCGATCCGGTCGCGCAAGGCGGCGAGTGCCCGCACATGGGGCAGCGACGCCATACCCAATCCGATGATGGCGACGCCGAGCTTTGCCACCCCCTCGGGCCTCAGGTGCCCAGCCGCCTGGATGTGGCGCTGTCGAACAGATGCGTCGTGCCGGCCTGCGGCGCCAGCCAGATTTCCTCGCCGATGCTGGCGGACAGCCTTTGCCGCAGCAGCGCCGAAATCCGATCTTCACCCAATTGCACCACGACGAATGTTTCAGATCCGGTCGGCTCGATGGTTACGATCCGGCCATTGAGGCCCTGCCCCGGATCGGCCAGCAGCAGATGCTCTGGCCTGATTCCGAGCGTGGCCGCGAGGCCATCGGGCGCGCCCGCGCCGGCATCGACCGGCAGGTGGAAACCGCTCGGCGTTTCGAATACCTGCCGTCCCTGCTCCTGGCGCACGGTACCGGTGAGGAAATTCATGGCGGGCGAGCCGATGAAGCTGCCGACGAACATGTTGGCGGGAAAATCGTAGAGGTCGAGCGGGCTGCCGATCTGCTCCACCACGCCATCGCGCATTACCACGATCAAATCGGCCATGGTCATGGCTTCGATCTGGTCATGGGTCACGTAAATGGTGGTGGTCTTGAAGCGGGCATGCATGTCCTTGAGTTCACCGCGCATCTGCACGCGCAATTTGGCGTCGAGATTGGACAGCGGCTCATCGAACAGGAAGACCTGAGGCTGGCGCACGATGGCGCGGCCCATGGCGACGCGCTGGCGCTGCCCGCCGGAAAGCTGCTTGGGGTAGCGATGCAGGTAATCGCTGAGGCCCAGGATGCGGGCGGCCTCGCCCACCCTCTGCTCGATTTCGGCTTTCGACTGCTTGGCCAGGCGCAGCGAAAATCCCATGTTCTCCGCGATGGTCATATGCGGATAGAGCGCATAGTTCTGAAACACCATGGCGATGTCGCGATGCTTGGGTTCCACGTCGTTGATGACCCGGCCGCCGATGGAAATCTCGCCCTTGTCGATATCCTCGAGTCCCGCAATCATGCGCAACAGGGTCGACTTCCCGCAGCCGGACGGCCCCACCAGCACCACGAAAGCCCCGTCGGGCACCTCGATATTGATATCGCGGATGATATCGGTGGGCCCGAAGGACTTGGCTACGTTACGGATTTCTACAGCAGCCATTCATGCACCTGTTTCTGGTTTATCGGCGCCAGCCGCGCCCATGCGTGCGGCGACCTCTATGGCTGCCAGCAGGCTCAGGCCGGTATGGTAGCCGGGATCGAGATCGGGGGTGGCCGGCACGAAGTCCACCGGGCCTTGTTCGGTCATCGTCTGATAGGCAATGGCGGGCTCGCCGCGCCAATAGGTCTCGAAAAACGCCGCATGCGCCTTACGCCAGACATCCAGGACCAAAGGATTTCCGGTGCGTTCGTGGCACAGCGCGGCGCTTCTGATGGTCTCGGGCAGCGACCACCATGGACAATAAGGGCTGGTGGGCTGGCCGCTGGACGCCGAAACCACGAGGCGAACGCCCGGGCCGCGGAAACCTGCGGCGAAGGACGCCAGGAGCACAGATTCCAGTTTTTCAATCAAAGCCTTATCGGCGTCGGGCGAGAGATGATCAAGCGCGAAGCCGACCAGCTCGATCGCATGTCCGACATTGCAGGAATCTTCGCCCGGCACATTGAGCAGGAGGCCCGAGGCGGGATCGAGATGTCGATCCAGGACATGCTTTATGAACCTGTCGGCAAAACCGGCCGCTTCCGGCCGACCGATGCGCCGGAGCATGCCGGCGGCACCCAGCAGGATCATGCGCGGGCCGAAATCGTCCGGCTGTCCGGCAGCAATCTCCGCGGCGAGAGGCCGTCGTTCATCCATCTGGAAGCGCCAGTTCTCGATGGCGTCCACAAGCGCCGGCAATTGCGCCAGATAGCCGTCCAGGCTGTCCCGGTCGTAACGGGCGGCGGCGGCGATGAGGCCTTTAAGGACGAAGATATCGGAATAGGTGTAGATATTCGCCGGTTTTGTCTGTGGCGCCATGCTGCCATTGGGCGCGGCGACGATGGGTTCGAATTCGGCGTCGTAGCAGAAATAGGCGTGGCCATGACGCGCCCACAATCCTTGCAGGATGCCGTATAGCGGCCGCGCCACCGCGTCGACGGAGCGGGCCAGCTCCGGGTCGGACGCTTCGAAATAGGCCGCATGGGTCGCCAGCGCCTCAAGCCCCCGTCCCTGGATCCAGCCATAGGTGAATGCCGGTGCACGCAGACCGTCTCCCGGGCCATAATCGGCCAAGGTAATGCTGTTCTGCTTGCTGTTGAGAAAGCCGGGTCCCAGCAATGGGCGCGCCAGCAGCCAGCGCAGGCTGCCCGCATTGGCTTGGGCATAAGCGCGCCCGGCCTCGCAGATGAAATCGGCGCCCGTCATTCCTTGAGGCCCGTGCTGGCGACGCCCTGCACGAAATTGCGGCGCAGGATGACGAAGAGGCTGATCGAGGGAATGAGCACCAGGGCCGACGCGGCGCTGAGGCGGCCCAGATCGACGGTGAACCCGGTCTGGAACAGGGCCAGGCCCACTTCGATCGTATAGGCCTCGCGGTTGGTCGCGACGATCATCGGCCAGGCGAAAGCCGTCCAGGCCTGGAAGAAAGCCAATACGCCCAATGCCCCCAAGGCGCCGCGCAGCAGCGGCAGCACGATGCGGAAGAAAATCCAGAGCTCGCCGGCGCCATCGATGCGCGCGGCTTCCAGCAATTCGTCGGGAATGGAATGGATGACGTTCTGCCGGATGAGGAAAATGCCGAAGCTCATGACCAGATAGCCGAGCAGGAGGCCCCAGATGCTGTTGAGGATGCCCAGGCTCTGCGCCTGGAAATAGAGCGGGATCATATAGACTTCGAACGGCACGATGGCGGTGGCCAGCACCAGGGCGAAGATCACGTTCAGCGAGCGATAGCGGAACTTGGCCAGGATATATCCGGCGATGGAGGAGGTCGCCAGGATCGCCAGCGTGGACAGAACGGCAAACAGGATGCTGTTGAAAATCCAGCGCAGGAGCGGCGTGTCCTGCAGCACGGCCGCGAAATTGTCGATGGTGGGATTGGCCGGGATGATGGTGGGCGGCCAGGCCAGCATTTCCTGCGGCGTCTTGAAGCCATTGGAGACCAGAAATACCAGCGGCAGCAGCATCAGGAGGCTGAAGACCAGCAGCACCAGATCGATGCCGCGATCGACGATGATCCTGCGCATGCGGCGGTTCTTGCTGCTCTGGGTCGATTGCACGGAGTTCATGCGCGGCCCCTTTCCCGCAACAGGGAGAACTGAATAAGCGTCAGCACCAGCACGATCAGCAGCAGCACCACCGCTTCGGAGGCGGCATAGCCGACCCGGTAATTGCGGAAGCTGTTTTCCAGCATGTCGAGCACCAGCACGCGCACCTGCCGGCCGGGCGCCCCCTGTGCGTCGGAGGCCAGCACGAAGGCCTGGGCATAGACGTTGAACCCGGACACCAGCGTGACCACGGACACGTAAAGCGTGATGGGCTTGAGCATTGGGATGGACAGGAACCAGAAAGATTGCGGACCGGAGGCGCCGTCGAGCTTGGCCGCTTCATACAAGGAAACGGGCAGGCTCTTGAAGCCGACGAGATAGATCAGCACCGCATAGCCCAGTGCCTGCCAGGAGCAGAGCACGATGACGCTGATGACCGACAGGGTCGGATCGAACAGCCAGGCCTGCGGCTCGATGCCGAAAAAGGTCAGCACGGCGTTGAGCGGCCCCAACCTGGCGTCGAAAATCCACTTCCAGGCCATGGCGGCCGGCACCAGCGACACGACATGGGGCAGGAAGATGGCGGTTTCGTAGAAACCCGACAGGCGCGAGCGCGTCCGGTAGTGGATCAGCGCGGCCAGGACCATGGCGGTGGGGATGGTGATGATCAGCACGCCGAAGGCGATGATCGAGGTATTGAGCAGCGCCTCATGGAAAAGCCGATCCGTCATCAGCTCCTGGAAATTGGCCAGGCCGATAAAGGGCTTGTTCCTGGAGAGGATGTCCCATTTGTGCAGGCTGAGCCGCAGGGTCTCGAAAATGGGATACATGCGCAGCCAGGCGAAAATCGCCAGCGTCGGCAGGATGGCAAGTATCGCGAAGAGCCATCTCTTGCGCCGCAGCATTGCATTCTCCGCTAATAGGGGCCTGGGAGGCCGAAGCTTCCCAGGCAGGTTGGGTTATCGACACGGCCTATTCGGCCAGCAGACCTTCGCGCTGCAGCAGGCCGTTGATCTCGTCCTGCATGGCAACGAGCACACCGTCGATCGCCGCGTCGTCGGCCGCCAGGGCCGGATTGGCGAAGGCCTCGGTCAGGCGGGCGGCGGCGCGCGTCAGGATTTCCTCCACCGGCCCGATATTGGGCAGCGAGAAGAATTCATAGGTGTCGGGATAATCCACGAAGGCGGCCAGGGCCGGCTTGGCTTCCAGGATGGCACTGTAGTCGAGCCCGCTCCGGTTAGGGAGCCAACCGACATTGTCCAGGAGCCAGAGCAGGTTTTCCGGCTCGTTGGCGGCCATGGCAAAGGCCCAGGCCGCTTCCGCCTGCTCCCCCTCGCCGCTGATCCACAGCGAAACCGGGGCCACGATGGAGCCGCGCGGCAATGTGGCCGTGGCATAATTGAGCTCGGGCGCCTTGGCCGCGATGTCGCCGATCACCCAGGACTCGCGGATGAACATGGCCGTCTGCTCGCGCTCGAACGCTTCGGCATCGGCCGGCATTTCGACGGTCACGGTCTTGAGCGTATGCACGTTTTCCAGATATTGCTTGAGCGCGGCGCGGCCCTGCTCATTGGCAAAATCGGCCCGCCACTTGCCGTCGGCCGTCTGCTCGACGAGGTTCTCGCCATACTGGAACATATTGATCCAGAACTTTTCGGCGATGCCCTGGCCGCCGCCGGACAGACGCAGGCTCCAGCCCGATACGGTGGGCGCGCCATTGGCGTCCCGCTGGGTCAGGGCCTCGGCATATTCGGTATACTGGGCCATGTCGGTCGGCGGCTCGGTGAGGCCGGCGGCTTCGAACATGTCCGTGTTGTAGTAGAGCGCGCTCTGACCGCGGAATAGCGGCAGGCCATAGACCGTGCCACCGAAGCTGGCCGAATCCCGGAAGAAATCATTGAAATTGGCCGGATCCTGCACGAAGGCGGAAACGTCCTCGGGCGCGGCGTTGAACAGTTCATTTTCGAGGTAGCGCGTCGCGGTCGAGGTGCCCAATTCGATGACTTCGGCAGCTTCGCCGGAGGTGAGGCCCAGGGCCAGGCGCTTTTCGTGCTCGCGCAGCGCGATGGCTTCGACCCGGACGGTCAGATCCGGATAATCGGCCTTCATACCTTCGGCGACATGTTCGTAGAACGGCGCCAGTTCCGGATAGCCGCTCCAGACGCGGATTTCCTGGGCGCTGATTGCGGGCGCCGCCAGCGCGGCGATGCCCATGGCCGAGCCGAGCAATGCCATGCGCAAGGCGTTGGATGGCAGACGGCGCAGTGACGTCGATTGAAGTGTCATGGAAGTTCCCCTTGTTCGCTCGTTCCCTACAGGCGATGAATTGAGTTTGTTATGCAACCGGTTGCGTTGTCAAGTAGCGCTCGCCGAGCATGGATTGCGCCGCTGCCGCGAGGGCTTCCGCAGAGCCGGGCGCGAAGGTGCCGGGCATGCCGATGAAGCGATGCGCCTCCTCCACCTCGTAGCCGCCGAAGGGGAATTCGCTACGCGGCGGGATATAGCCGGGCGTACCCTCGGCATAGGCCAGGACGAATGCGGGACGGCCGCCGCAGGCATTGCGCACGGAAAGCCCGGTTTCGCTGAAGATTTCTCCCGGCATGGCCAGTATGGGAATGCCACCCCAATCGAGCATGCTGACCCGCGCGCGCCAATGGCCGGGCACGACATCCCGGTTGCGCTCGGCCCAGGCGATCCAATGCTCCAGCAGGATGGCGCGGACCGGCTCGGCCTGTTCGCGCTCGGCGCGCCAACGCTCTGCCAGCTCGGGCAGCGGCTCGGTCTCGAGCCGCGTCAGCGCCAGGTCCAGTTCCCGATGCGCCGCACCGACCGCATCCGATGCGGCTGCCTCGCCCGCTTCGAGCGCTGCCGCGGCGACCCTGTTGCCGAGACGCTCTGCGGTGGCGAAGGTGCGCGCGCTGTTGGCCGCCAGGGTCCAGGAGGCCTGCGCCGTATGGCCGGTATTCGCATCGCCGGCGCAACCGGTGAGAAACAGCGCCACAGCGCCCGGATGCGCTGCTTCCAGCGCCTCGCGGACGAAATGGGGATAATCAGCCGTCATCAGCAGATTGTCGGCCGCCAGCACCACGGGATGGCAGGCATAGGAGGCCATGACGGCGATGCAGGCGCCGCCCGCATCGCGAATGCGCAGCACCGGCACAGACCGGTCCAGCGCACCATCGTCATGACGGCGGTTCCAGGCCACGCCGGGATCGGCGCCCATGCCGGCGGCAATGGTCGCCGGCCGGCGGCTTTCATAGGCCATCCGCAGGGCCTCCACCGCGCCGTCCTCGATGCGCCGCAAAAAACCGGGATCCGCGGCATGCCCCAGCCGACCCTGCATGGAAATGGGCGCGCCATGCGTATGCGTTGCCGCGACGATGACATTGTCGTCCGGCAGCGGGCTGCGCTCGCGTATCCGCGCCGCCATCTCCTCGTGCAGGCCGATGATATCGAGCACCACGATGGCGGTATCTTCCACCGTGATGGCGCGGGCCGTGAGCGGGTCATGCAGGCCCGTGGCCGGCAGGGTTCGTGCCGCGAAACCGGCCAGGTTCAAGCCTGCCGCTGGCGTAATATCGACGCACGCCGCCCCCGCGAGGATCATTTCGACGCCCTCTCTCCAGCTAGAAACACGGATTCGATCGTCAGCTCGGCATCGCCGGGCTGCCAGGAAAACAAGGTGATATCCGCCCGCGCGCCCGGCGCGAGCACGCCTCGCCCGCCGGCGAAACGACCTGGATTGTGGGTCGCCAGCGCCAACGCCTCGGACAGCGACAGGCCCGCAGCGGCCATGACATGGGCGATATTGCGATCCAGCAGGTGCCCTGCCCCGGCCAGATAAGGCGTACCGGCTACGCCCAGGCGGCCATCAGCCGAGACCTCGACCTCCCCGCCAATCGGGCTCGTGTAGCGGCCAGGCTTCTGTCCGCCCAGGGCGGCGGCGTCGGAAACCAGGATAGACCGCTCCAATGTCTTGGCGCGCAGCATGGCCTTGAGCGTGGCTGGCGGCAGGTGGTGTCCATCGGCGATGAAGCTGGCGGTCAGCCGGTCATCACTCAATTGCGCCCAGATGAAATTGGGGTGTCGCGGCAGCAGATTGGCCGCGCCATTGCCCAGATGGGTGGAAAGGCGCGCGCCGGCATCCGCCGCTGCCACGATCTCTTCGGGACTGGCGCCGGTATGCCCGATGGACACCAGCACACCCTGTTCCGCCAGGGCCCGTATATAGGCGGGCGCTTCGGGATAATGCGGCGACAGGGTCACCATCCCCACCAGCCCCTCCCCGGCCTCCTGCCAGCGGGCGAATTCATCAAGGCTCGGCGCGCGGACATGCTCCAGCGGATGCGCGCCGCGCGGCCCGTCCGCCGGATCGAGCGAGGGGCCTTCCACATGCACGAAGGCGATCATCTGCGAAAGCAGCTGACTTTGCCGCCGTGCCGTGGCGATGCCGCGCAGGGCTGCGCAGAGGGCGGTTTCGCTGGCCGTAATCAGCGTGGGCGCAAAGCACGTCACTCCGGCCTGCAACAATCGCGACGCCAGGGCCTCGAGCGTTTCCCGGCTCGGCACACCGTCATTGAGGTCGTGCCCGGCATAACCATTGACCTGCAGGTCGACAAAGCCCGCCGAAAGAAACGGCATATTATCATCGGCCGCTACCGGCGCGACGCCGGTAATGCGTCCATCGGCACAGTGCACGGCCATGCCCTGCCCGTTTGCCGGATCCCGTCCAACAATGCGGGCCGGTGCGTTCATAGCCAGCGTACCCGATCGCGGAAGCGGGCCAGGAAACGTCCATTGGCTGCATCCCCGCCCGGCGCGTTGCCGCTACGCCAGATCGGGGGCTCGACGCCGCGTTCGGCCAGCTTGGCGACGGTGCGGATGACGAGACAATTGAGGGCAAAGGCATTGGCGAAGGTCGACACTGCGGCGATGTTCTCGCTCACCCCATCGACACTCACCAGCGCGTCGCCGATGGGCACCTTGGTATCGATGGCGATATCGACGATGTCATGCAGGTTCTGCCGTGTCGGATGCCGGGCCGGATGGGTCGGGGCACTGCCATTGGCGTGAGCGTGGGAATTGAAACCGATCAGAAAGGCTCCGCGCTCCCGCGCCGTGATGGCCGCATCGATCAATGCCGCGTTGATGCCATAGGCATTGGCGAGGATCAGCAGATCCCCTTCGCCCAGGCGCTGATCGTCAATGACGATCTTGCCATAGCCGGGCGTGCGCTCCACGGCCATCGAGCGGAGCGCGCCGTTGGAGAGCAGGGTGCCCTCATCGAGGATCGCACTGACATGCATCAGCCCGCCGGCGCGGAAGAAAATTTCCTGGGCCGCGAGGTTGGAATGACCTCCCGGACCATAGACATGAACGAGCCGGTCGGCAGCGACCTGATCGGCGACTCGGGAAGCGGCGCGGTCGAGGGCGTCCCGCTCATCGGTGAGGATGGATTGCATCAGCGCGGTGACGTCCGACAGGTAGCCCGCACAAAGAACATCGGCGTCGATAGTCTTGGTATCAGGCATCGGGATCGGACTCCGCGTCGAGGTAAAGGCTGCAATCGGGGTGCTGGCGCAGAATGCTCGCCGGGCAGTTCGTGCTTATCGGACCATAAAGCGTCTCCCGCACGGCGTCGCGCTTCAGGTGGCCGGGCACCACGCAGAACAGCTGCCCGGCCCGCATCAGCCGTGGTACAGTCAGGGTGATTGCCTGTTCGGGCACGTCCTCGAACCGGGCGAAACATTCATCGTCCACCTGCTGCTGCCGGCATTGGTCGTCCAGCGCCACCACCTTGACGTCCTGCGGGTCGGCGAAATCGGCGACCGGCGGATCGTTGAAGGCGATGTGGCCATTGACCCCGATTCCCAGGCAGACGAAATCGATCGGCGCGGTGTTGAGGAGCGCCGAATATTCGCGTGCCGCCGCTTCCGGGTCGGGCTCCGGCACGATGCGGTGCACCCGGGCGAAGGGCACGCGCTTGAACAGATTGTCATCGAGCCAGCGGGCGAAGCGCTCGGGCGCGCCGGCGCCGAGGCCGATATATTCGTCCATGTGGAAAGCCGTCACCCGGGTCCAGTCGATGCCGGGCGCGGCACAGAGGGCGGCCAGCATCTGCGCCTGGCTGGGCGCCGCCGCGAAGACCATGCGCACCTCGCGCTGGCGCGCCAGGGCCGCCCGCAAGGCGTGGGCGATATCCTCCGCCGCCGCCTCCCCCATCAGGACCCTGTTGGGAAAAGACCGAACCTGCATTTCGCCTGCCTTGCGGATGGCGGCCGACGAGCTCGAAGCATTAGACGTCACAAAAAATAACCTCCACAGACCAGGCCCTTCGCGCCCGGTTGTGGCGACTATTTAATGCAACCGGTTGCATGTCAAGCGGGCATGACTATGCTCGGGCCGCGGTTCGTGCCATGACCATTGCACAAGCGGGAGGCCATATCGATGAAGCCGGGCCGGAACAGACCCACGATCAACCAGGTGGCCGCCGCCGCCGGCGTCACCAAGTCCAGCGTGTCGCGCGCCTTCACGCGGCCGGAAATGCTGAGCGCCGAGACCGTCCGCAAGATTTTCGCGGCGGCTGAGCAGCTCGGCTATGTTCCCAATCACACTGCCCGAGCACTCAGCACCGGCCGGCACGGCAACATCGCGCTCATCGTACCCGACGTCGCCAACCCCTTCTTCCCGCCCCTGATCAGGGCGGCACAATGGGAGGCGGACCGATCCGATTATTGCGTCTTCCTGGGCAATTCGGATGAGAAGCCCGAGCAGGAGGACAAGCTGATCGGCCGGTTTGGCGGCCAGGTGGAAGGCTTCGTGCTGGTCTCCTCGCGTCTCAGCGACGCTCAGATCGTCGAGCATGCGACGCGGCGGCCGGTAGTGCTGATCAATCGCGACGTGGAAGGCATTCCGCGCATCCTCATCGACAGCGCCACAGGGGTGACCGAGGCCGTGACGCATCTGGCGGCGCTGGGGCACAGAAAGCTCGTCTATGTCGGAGGGCCGCACGGCTCCTGGTCCAACAAGCAGCGCCGGGGCGCAGTGCGCCGCGCCGCCAAGGAGCTGGGCCTCGAGGTCAGCGTCATCTCCAACGAATTCGCCGCCTTCGAATCCGGGCGGAGGATCACCGCCAGCGTCCTGGCCACCGGCGCCACGGCGGCCATCGCCTTTGACGACCTGACGGCGCAGGGCATGCTGGCCGAGCTGGCGGATATGGGCGTCTCGGTGCCGGGCGAATTCGCCATCGTCGGTTGCGACGACGTGCTGGGCGCGGCCACCTATCCCTCGCTCACCACCGTGTCCAACCGCTCGGTGGAAGCGGGCAAGGCGGCGCTGACGCTGCTGCTCGATATCCTGCAGAACCACGCCATTCGCGATGTCCGCTACGTGCTCAACACCAATCTGGTGATCCGCAAGACCACCGGCCCGGCCAAGCACGCGCCGCGATAGGTGATCACGACGCGTTCAGGCGGACGCGCTGGAGCATGCGCTTGTTGCGCGGATCGGGATTGGGCACCGCCGAAATCAGGGCCTGGCTATAGGGATGCTCGGGCGCCACGCAAATCCTGGCCGCTTCGCCCTGCTCCACCACCTTGCCGCGATGCATCACCGCGACACGGTCGCAGAAATAGCGCACCACGGAAATGTCGTGGGAAATGAAGATGAAGCTGAGCCCCAGCCGGCGCTGCACGTCCAGCAGCAGGTCGAGGATCTGGCTGCGGATGGAGACGTCGAGCGCCGAAGTGGCCTCGTCGGCAATGATGACGCGGGGGTTGAGCGCCAGGGCGCGGGCAATGCCGATGCGCTGGCGCTGGCCACCGGAAAAGGCATGCGGATAGCGGTCCATCATCGACGGCTCGAGGCCGACCATGTCGAGAAGCTCCGCCACCTTTTCCTCCAGGGCGCGGCCGCCGGCCAGCTTGTTCACATAGAGCGGATCGCCCACGATCTGCTTGACCGTCATGCGCGGGTTCAGCGAGGCGAAGGGATCCTGGAAGATCATCCGCACCTCGGCGTGATAGGCGCGCAATTGCGCCTTGTCGAGCGCGGCGACATCGACTTCCGAGCCGTCCTTCTGTCGATAGAGGATCGTGCCCGCCGTAGGGTCGATGATCCGCATGATCAGGCGCCCCAGCGTGGTCTTGCCTGAGCCGCTCTCGCCCACGATGCCGAGATTCTCCCCCGGCATCAGGTCGAGCGAGACATCGTCCACGGCGCGAATGGCCGGCGCATCCTTGCCCAGCAGCTTGCGGCCGCCGCCATAATGCTTGGCCAGGTTCCGCACCGAGATGATCGGTTTCAGATCGGGCGCCGCGACTTCGGCGGCCTCCGTCGCCGGTCGGGCGTTCTGCTCCAGCTTCAGCGTCGCATCGAGCAATTGGCGGGTATAGGGATGCTCGGGCGCGTGGAAAATCTTGTCTACCGAACCATGCTCGACAATCCGGCCATAGCGCATCACCGCCACCTCGTCGGCGACTTCGGCGACGATGCCCATGTCATGGGTGATGAGCAGCATGGCCATGCCGCGCTCGGTCTGCAGCCGCTTCACCAGGTCGAGGATTTCGGCCTGGGTGGTCACGTCGAGCGCTGTGGTCGGTTCGTCGGCGATCAGCACGTCGGGATTGCAGGCCAGGGCCATGGCGATGCAGACGCGCTGCCGCATGCCGCCGGAATATTCGAAGGCATAGCGTTCCGCCATCTGCTCTGGATTGGCGATCTCCACCTGCCGCAGCAATTCCAGCGTCCGCTGGCGCGCCGCCTTGGCGTCCAGGTCGGTATGGATGAGGGTGACTTCGTCGATCTGGTTGCCGATCGTATGAAAGGGCGAGAGGGCCGACATCGGCTCCTGGAAGATCAGGCCGATCTTGGCGCCGCGCAGCTTGCGCACTTCCTTGCCCTTGGGGTCGAGGGCGGTGATGTCGATTTCCCGTCCATCCGCGCGCAGCGTGATGCGGCCCTGGGCAATGCGGCCGGGGCTGTCGACGATCTGCATCAGCGATCGGGCGGTGACCGATTTGCCCGAGCCGCTTTCCCCCACCAGGCACAGCGTCTGGCCGCGCCTGATCTGGAAGCTGACGTCGCGCACCGCGTGGAAAATGCCCTTGCGCAGCTTGAAGTCGAGGGACAGGCCCTCGACACTCATCACACTATCCTGGTCCCGATTTTCCATGGCAGTTCTCAATCGCTATAGGGGTCGGCGGCGTCGCGGAGACCGTCGCCAAGGAAATTGAGCGCCAGGACCGTGATGATCACGGCGGCGCCGGGCACCAGCAGCCAGGGCGCCAGGGCCACGGAGCGGATGTTCTGCGCCTCCTGGAGCAGCACGCCCCAACTGACCACGGGCGGGCGCAGGCCGATGCCGAGGAAGCTCAAAGCCGTTTCAGCCAGGATCATGGCGGGAATAGCCAGCGTCACCGAGGCGATGATGTGGCTGGCGAAGGACGGCGCCATGTGCCGCATCATGATGCCCAGTTCGCTGGTGCCGTCGAGGCGTGCCGCTGTGACGAAATCCTCGTTCTTGATCGCCATGAATCGTCCCCGGATGACCCGGGCCAATCCCGTCCAGCCCACCAGGGACAGGATCACCGTGATCATGAAATAGACCTGGATGGGGGAAAGGGTCGGAGGAATGGCGGCGGCAAGGCCCATCCAGAGGGGAATGGTGGGAATGGCCAGGAGAAATTCTATCAACCGCTGGATGAAATTGTCGACCTGCCCGCCGTAATAGCCCGAAATGCCGCCCAGCAGGATGCCGAGGAAGAGGCTCATCCCCACCCCGACCAGGCCGATGGTCATGGATATCCGCGCGCCGTGGATGACGCGGCTCAGCATGTCACGCCCCAGGCGGTCGGCGCCCCACAGATACATGGGGTCGCTGGCGTCGAGCGGACCGATGAGGTGGATATTGCTCTCGAACAGGCCCCACATCTTGTAGGGCGCCCCCTCGACGAACAAACCGACCGGGATGACGATTTCCGGATCGATGACGAATTCGCGGGCCAGGCTGTCGGGATTGACCTTCACCGAATAGCCGTTGACGAACAGGCCCAGGGATTCCCCGTTCCAGATATTCAGCGGCTGGGGTGGCGCATAGGTATAGCGCGCCGAATAATCGCCGGGCCCATAGGGGGCGAGAAATTCGGCGAAGGCCGCGACCAGGTAGATCAGGATGACCACGATGCCGCCGGCCACGGCCAGCTTGTGGCGCTTGAATTTCCACCAGGCGAGCTGCCATTGCCCTGCCCGCTCGATATTTCGGCCGCCGCGATCGTCGGACAGCGTGGGATCCAGCTCGTGCTGGCTTTGCTCGATACTCATCTCGGCCCCTCAGCGATAGCGGATGCGCGGGTCGAGCCACGCCAGCAACAGGTCGGAAATCAGCGTGCCAATCACGGTCAGCACCGACAGCATCAGGATCATCGCCCCGGCGAGGTACACGTCCTGGGCAATGAGCGCGCGCAACAGCAGCGGACCGGTGGTCGGCAGGTTGAGCACGATGGCGGTGACGGTGGCGCCGGATACAAGCTCCGGCAGGGTCCAGCCGATGGTCGACACGAAGGGATTGAGCGCCGCGCGCACGGGATATTTGGCGATCAGCCGCCATTCGGACAGGCCCTTGGCCCGCGCAGTGGTGACATAGGGCTTGAACAGCTCGTCCAGCAGGTTGGCGCGCATGATGCGGACCAGGGCGGCGATGCCCGAACTGGCGAGCACGATCACCGGCACCACCAGGTGCTGGGCCAGGTCGAGGAACTTCTCCCAGCTCCAGGGCGCATTGGCATATTGGGCCGAATAGAGCCCGTCTATACTGACCCCGAAGAGCTGCAACGCGATATACATGAGCACCAGCGCGAGCAGGAAATTCGGCACCGCCAGCCCCACGAAGGAGAGGAAGGTGGCGACATAGTCGCCCACCGAATATTTGCGGACCGCCGAATAGATGCCGACCGGCAGGGCCACCAGCCAGGTAAAGACCAGGGCAGTGAAGGCCAGCACGAAGGTCAGGCCGAGGCGGGCCCAGAGCAGGTCGGAGACCGGCACATCGAAGTCGAAGGAACGTCCGAAATCGCCGTGGAAGACGATATTGCTGATCCAGATCCAGTATTGCACCCAGATCGGCTGATCGAGACCATATTGCCGGCGCAGCATGGCCAGGGTGGTCGGATCGACCGAGTCGCCCTGGGCCGACATCTGTGCGGCCAGCGAGGTCACGAAGTCGCCGGGCGGCAATTGAATGAGCAGGAACGCCACTATCGAGATCGCGATCATCGTCGGGATCATGTAGAGGACGCGCTTTATGACATAGTGCAACATGGCCTATTCACCCCCGCAAGGCCCTCGCCTCAGCGGAGCCCCTTGGTCCACAGATCTTCGGCCGTCATGCGGTTGAGCATGGGCTGGCCGGCGCGGTAACGCTTGAAATTCTCGGAAATCACGTCGAGCGACCGGTCCACCTTGTCCGGCACGGCGGCGGTGAAATGCGGCGTGATCAGCACATTGGGCGTGGTCCAGAGCGGATGCCCCTTCGGCAGCGGCTCGGGGTCGGTGACATCCAGGCCGGCGCCTGCCAGGTGGCCTGAATGCAACGCCGCGATCAGCGCCTCCTGGTCGATGACGCCGCCGCGCGCCAGATTGATGATGATCGAGCCGCGCTTCATCCGCGCAATGGCCGCCTCGTCGATCAGGTGATAGGTGGCATCGGAAAGATTGAGCACCAGGGCCAGGATGTCGGCGCGCTCCAGGATCGGGTCGATGGTCTGGCCCTTGTCCGCGCTGAAGATTTCATCGACGCCTTCGGGCACCGGCAGGTCGCGGCGGCGATAGCCGAGTACCTTCATGTTGAAGGCCTTGGCGCGCTTGGCCAGTTCCACGCCCGTATGCCCCATGCCCAAGATGCCGATGGTACGGCCATAAAGGGCGCGCAAGTCGAACATGGACGGGGTCCGGAACCATTCCTGGCGCTTCTGCGCCTCGTAGAGATCGGGATAGCGCGAGCACAGCATGAGGGCGAACATCATGACATGCTCGGCCAGGGCCGGGCCGGAGCGCCCGGCGGAACCGGTCACCACCAGGCCACGCTCGAAAACTTCGGGCTTGGCCGATTTGGTCAGGCCGGCATGGTCGCAATGAACCCAGCGCAGCTTCGGCGCGGCGAGAAAGCGATCGTCGAGATCGCCGGCAAGGATGGCGATTTCGGCCGTTTCCAGCGCCTTGGCCACGGCCGCGCCGTCGCGAGGGTCGACGGCAAGCAATTGATCCGGCCCGATCGCTTCTACCAGCCTCTCCCAATGGGGGCCCTCGAACGGCACCGTCTTGTCCACCATGACCACGCGTTGGTTCATCTCTGTCTCGCCCTTGTTATGAAGATTGGACGGGGCGACGAACGCCCCGTCCTGGGAGGAGCGCCCATGGGCGCGCCGGGAGCTATTGTGCTTCGATGAAGTATTGCTCGGGATTGGTCGGCGCCGGGGTCGGATAGATCCACGAGGCCGGCATCGAGGCAGGAACGTTCAGGAAGTTGGTCTTCTTGACGCCATAGCCATTGGCCTGCCAGGCGACGCCCATGGTCCAGAATTCCTCCGCCGCGATGTCCAGGATTTCGTTCATCAGGCGGACCTGCTCTTCCGGATCGGGAGAAGCCTGCAGCTCGCTATAGAGCTCCATCTGCCGGCGAGCGGCCTCGGGCGGCTCTTCGGGCTGCACCTGGGCGGTTTCCGGATTGACGTCCAGGAACCAGGCGGTCCAGGCCGGGGCCCAGTAATAGCTGTCATTGTTGGAGGGGAACCACCAGCGCGGATCGAGCACGACTTCCTGCCCTGCCCCGCCGCCGCGTTCCCAGGCGACGCCTTCGAGTTCACCGGCATCCTGCCGCGTCTGGATCAGCGTACGATCGAGCGGCGTGGGCACCATGCGGATGCCGATCTTTTCCCACTGGGCGGCAACCAGTTCCAGCGCGTCACCGAAGATCGGCACGGCGGCGCTGTAGGCAAAGCTGATCGCCAGGGGCTGGCCATCCGGGCGCAGCCGCATGCCATCGCCACCGCGCTCGGGCAGCACCTTGTCCAGATATTCATTGGCCAGGTCGACATCGTATTCGGTGTATTGCTTGGCCAATTGCTCGTTGTAATAGACCGAGCCCGGCATCACGGAGGTCTGCGCCACCTCGCCCTGGCCGATCCACACCACGTCCAGGATTTCCTGCCGGTCCATGCCGTGCGACAGGCCGATGCGGAAATCCTTGTTCTGGAACAATTCCTCCAGCACCGGATCACGATGGTTCAGGTTGAACATCATGATCATGTAGTTCGGGCTGGCCGGGGTCTGTTCGAAGAATTCGTAGCCGCCGCGCTCGCGCCCCTCGAAGAGCACCGGGCGGTTGGCCGGCGTGGCCAGGCTGCGATCCTGGAAATCGATCTCCCCGGCCAGGGTCTTGGTGACCAGCACCTGCGGATCGGAGAGAATGTCGAAGGTGCGCGTATCGATATAGGGCAGCTGGTTCCCCTCGGTATCGACCTTCCAGTAATAGGGATTGCGCTCGGCATTGGCGCGCGAGGCGTCGCCCGAGCCATAGCCGGTGGTGAAGACCCAGGGATTGATCGTGGGTACGTCCGGATTGGCCCAGAAATTGGCCTTGCTGGTCAACAGGCCCACCCAATCCGCCTGCCCGGCGGCGCTGATCTCGGCGTCGATATCCTCGCTGTAATCGGGGTGGAACTGCTCCAGGTAATGGCGGGGATAGCGCACTGCGGCATTGTCCAGCGGGCGCGCCGTGGCCAGATATTGCAGGAACAGGCCCTTGGGATTGGCGAAGGTGAACTTGAAGGTCACCTCGTCGATCATCTCAAACGCGACCGGCGAGCCGTCCGTGTTGATGAAGGGCTCCTGGGCCGAGGGCGTGAACTGGGGATTGCGGAACAAATCCTCGTACCAGAACCGGATATCGTCGGCCGTAAAGGGAGCGCCATCGCTCCAGCGCATGCCCTCGCGCAGCTTGAAGGTGAATTCGGTGGCGTCGTCGTTGACCTCCACGGATTCGGCGATATTGGGGATTACCTCGGTCCAGTCGGGGCTCCAGCGCATCAGGTTCTCATAGGACAGGGTCCGCAGGATCCAGCCATCATCCGAGCCGCCCATGAGCGCCGAATGCCAGTTGCCGCCATAATCGCCCACCCGGTCCACGGGGGTGACGACCAGCGGACTGGCCGGAATCCGCTCCGCGAGCGGCGGCAGGTCGCCGCTGGACACCAGAGCCTCCAGCATGGGCGATTCACCGGCCGAAGCCGCCATGGTGCAGATGAAGCTGGCCACACTCGCCAGGACACAGGCGCGCAATCTCGCGCCGAGCACGGGTTTCATATCAGTCCCTCCCTTGTTTTCAGGACCAGGCGGGCCGCAGCGTTCGCGCTTGCCCGTCGGCTGCCGGCCGCGACGCCGAAGCATCGCCAGCCGCAGGGACTACCCTATGCACATCTTGTCATTTTTTCAATGCAGCTTGTACAGAATTGTAAAAATAAGTTCTTTTCTGAACAAAGCTGTTTCACGTCAAGGCTTTACGCCCAAGCCCCGCTCAGGCGAGGTGCCAGTGATTGGTCGAGATACGACACCGCAGCAAATGCCCGCGCATGGCGGCGCGCGCCGCATCGGCATCCTGTTCGACAATGGCATCGAGAACCAGGCGATGCTGCTCGTTGATGGCCGCCACCTTCTCGACCGTCTTCAGGCCGGACGTGGTGCGCGCATAGAGCATGCCCTCGAAAATCGTCGCCTTGAGCGATTGCAGCACGCTGACATAATAATCGTTGTGCGAGGCCCGGGCCACGCCGAGGTGAAAGGCGAAATCCTCGTTCAGCCCCGGCTGCCCGTTATGCTGCAACTCTTCCATCTGCCTGATGATGTCGCGCAGGGTGACCAGATCCGCCGCCGAGCGCTTGCGCGCCGCAGCGGCCGCCGCTTCCCCCTCGATACCCATCCGGAATTCGAAGCAGCTCTTTCCTGATTGCACGTCGAAAGACGAGATTGCGATCATCGATGCTCCTCCACATCAAGGCCGCGTTGCCGTTGCGCCCTCGGAAAACCATAACACGCCAAGGCTCCCAGGCAATGTCAAAGACCGTCTCCGGGGAACTGACCGGTCATCAATTTCGCGCGCGCCCATTGCAGATGGCGCCGCATGGCGTCGCGGGCCGCATCCGCATCCCGCGCGGCGATGGCGTCGACGATGGCGCCATGATGCGCCTGCACCGTGCGCTGGAAATCGCCCTGCCCCGCGCCGAATGTCCAGGTAATGCCCAGTCCGAACATGATGTGGGAACGCAGCGATTCCAGGCTGTTGAGATAGAAGGGATTGCCCGAGGCAGCGGCGACGGCCCGGTGGAATTCGTAATCGCCCTCGGCCAGGCTGGCGCTGGCGCCCAATCGCGCGGCCACGTCGCGCAAGGCCTGGAGCTGGGCCTCGGTATGGCGCCGCGCCGCGATGGCCGCCGCCTCGCCCTCGATGCCCTCCCGGAAATTGAGGAAGGATTCGAGATCGGCGACACTTGTCAAAGGCGGGAACTGCACCTGCGGCTCGCTGGCCGCCGGAACCACGCCAGGCTGCACGAAGCTGCCCGATCCCTGGCGCGACAGGACCAGTCCGTCGTCGCGCAGGGCCGCCAGCGCCTGGCGCACGACCGGGCGGGACACGTTGAATTGCTTGCAGAGCTCGGCTTCTGACGGCAGGCGCGACGATGGCGTCCACTTCCCCTGCATGATGAGGGCCCGCATCTCATTATAGACAACGCTGGACAGGCTCTGATGCGCACCTGCCGCCCTGCTCTCTTCCTGGATGGCCAACAGCTTTCCCCTCATTTGTTCGGACTTATTCTGCCCATTTCCGGAACTTTTGACAACTCCGGTCCAACAAAATGTCAAATCCGGACAGCGCCACGCCCGCGCAAGGGCAAAATTCCGCGCAATTCCGGCATCCTAGCCACCCCTCACCCACATGGCGGAAAAATCAAAACAACAAACTTGTTATAGCTGACTTAATTTGTTAGTTCTGACTCAATAGCAAGTGCACAGGCACGTGAGTTAGGGAGGCTGCGCCGTGGCGACGATCGGATTTATCGGCTTGGGAACCATGGGGCGGCCCATGGCGGAACGCCTGATCGAGGCGGGGCACAAGCTGCAAATCAATCGGGTGAAGGCGCAATCGCAATATCTCGTCGACAAGGGCGCCCAGGCGGTGGATACGCCGGCAGCGGCGGCGCGCGGTGCCGATATCGTCATCCTCATGGTGCCCGACACCCAGGACGTTGAGGCGGTGCTTTTCGGCCCCAGTGGCGCCGCTTCCGGCCTTTCGGCCAAAAGCCTTCTGATCGACATGAGCTCGATCGCGCCGGTCGCCACGCGGGACTTCGCCGCGCGCGTGCACAAGCTGGGCGCGCATTATCTCGATGCCCCGGTCTCGGGCGGCGAGGTCGGTGCCAAGGGCGGCACCCTGACCATCATGGTGGGTGGCGAGGCCGCCGATTTCGAGCGGGCCCGGCCCATTTTCGAAGTTCTGGGCAAGACCATCACCCATGTGGGTCCGGTCGGGTGTGGACAGGTGGTGAAGGTCGCCAACCAGATCATTGTCGGCCTGACCATTGAATGCGTGGGCGAAGCCTTCCTGCTGGCCGAGCGCGCCGGCGTGGACCTGGCCACGCTCAAGACCGCATTGATGGGCGGATTTGCGCAATCGCGCATTCTGGAACTGCATGGCCAACGGATGATCGAGGAGACCTTCGATCCCGGCTTCGCCTTGAAGCTGCACCGCAAAGACCTCAACATCGCGCTGGAAACCGCGCGCAATCTGGACATCGCCCTGCCCAATACGGCGGCGACGGTGCAACTGATGAATTCGGCCGTATCGAGGGGCCTTGGCGGCAAGGACCATTCGGTCCTGTTCCGGGCGCTCGGCGACATATCGCCGGACGCGCAGGCCTGACGGCGCGGTATCGATCTGAAACGGCCCCAAATCTCGCCGCAAAAAGACGGGCAGTTTCATACGGGAGTGAATGCAAGCGACGCACCTCACGGGAGGAGGGGCGAAGGAGGATCGTTGACCTTAGCAGCCAGGATTATCGCAGGACCGGCGTGGGGAGGCCCGGCATGAGTGCTCAAGCCACCGATATCGTCACGGACGCGCCCAGGACGGCGCGCCGCCGCAAGCGCCAGAATTTCGAGGCCTATCTGTTCCTTCTGCCCTGGTTCGGGGGGATGATCCTGCTGACGGCGGGTCCCCTGCTCGCCTCGCTCTACCTGTCCTTCACCGATTTCGACATGTTGCGCGCGCCCAATTGGGTGGGCCTGACCAATTTCGTCGACATGTTCACCTTCGACCCGCGCTACAGGAAGGCGCTGCAGGTCACCTTCGTCTACGTTCTGCTCGGCGTGCCGTTGAACCTCATGGTCGCCCTTGGCATAGCCGTGCTGCTCAACCAGAAGGTGCGCGGGCTGGGCCTGTTCCGGGGCGTCTATTACCTGCCCTCGCTTCTGGGCGGCAGCGTCGCGGTCGCGGTCATGTGGCGGCAGATTTTCGGTGGCGAAGGCGTTGTCAATCAGGGCCTGTCGCTGTTCGGCATCGACGCGCCGAACTGGATTTCCACCCCGCAATACGCCCTTTACACCCTGGTCCTGCTGCATATCTGGCAGTTCGGCTCGGCCATGATCATCTTCCTGGCCGGTCTGCAACAGGTGCCCAACGAGCTTTATGAGGCCGCCGAGATCGACGGCGCCGGCCGCTGGCAGAAGTTCCGCAATGTCACGCTGCCGATGATCACGCCGGTGATCTTCTTCAATCTCGTGCTGGGCGTCATCAATTCGTTCCAGGCCTTCACCTCCGCCTACATCGTCAGCGGCGGCAGCGGCGGGCCGGCGGATTCCACACTGTTCTACACCCTCTATCTCTACCAGGAAGGCTTCACCAGCTTCCGCATGGGCTATGCCTCGGCCATGGGCTGGGTGCTGCTGCTCATTATCGGCGCCTTCACCGCCCTCAATTTCTGGGCGTCCCGCCGCTGGGTCTATTACGGAGACGACAGATGAGCAGCATCGCCATTTCTGCGCCGCCGCGCCGCAAGCCCGCCATTTCCCTGCCCCGGATCGTCACCTATGCGGTGCTGATCGGCGGCGCGGCGATCATGATCTATCCCCTGCTCTGGATGTTGATGAGTTCGATCAAGTCGGACCAGGAAATCTTCAGCAATCCAGCCGCCCTGCCCAACGATATCGACCTGAGCAATTACTTCACCGGCTGGTTCGCGACCAATCCGAGCTTCACCCAGTATTACATCAATTCCTTCATGATCTGCCTGGGCGCCGTCATCGGCAATGTCCTGGCCTGCTCGCTCACGGCCTATGCCTTTGCCCGGCTCGAATTTCCGTTCAAGCGCACGCTGTTCACCATCATGCTGCTGACGCTGATGCTGCCCTCGCATGTGCTGCTCATCCCCCAATATGTGATGTTCGCGCGGCTGGGCTGGGTGAACACCTATCTGCCGCTGATCGTGCCGAAATTCCTGGCCACCGATGCCTTCTTCATCTTCCTCATGGTGCAGTTCATCCGCCGCATCCCGCGCGAGCTCGACGAGGCGGCCACCATCGACGGGTGCAGCTCGTTCCGGATTTTCACCAGCATCATCTTTCCGCTGCTGCAGCCGGCGCTGATCACCACCATCATCTTCACCTTCATCTGGACCTATAACGACTTCTTCTCGCAGCTCATCTACCTGACCTCGCCGGAATCGCTGACGGTTCCGGTCGGGCTGCGCACCCTGGTCGACTCCTCGGGCGGCGCCTATGGGCAATTGCTCGCCATGTCGGCCCTGAGTCTGATCCCAACATTCGTCGTCTTCCTGATCTTCCAGCGCAGGCTGGTGGAAGGAATCGCAACTTCGGGGCTGAAGGGCTGAGCATAACAGCCTCTCCCCGCCAACCGCCTGCACCGCAGGCATAGAGGAGGAGTGACTATGAATCGCAGATTTAATCTTTCGCGCCGCAGCGTGCTTCTGGGCGGCACTGCCGCTCTCGGTGCGCTGGCCCTGGGTACTACGGGTGTCCGCGCCCAGACGGGGCCAGTCCGGTTCGGCATTTTCGGCAATGCCGAAAAGCTCGCCATCAGGGGTAATTCGGTTGCCCGCTATGCCGAGCTGCATCCGGAGATCAACGTGGTCTATGAGGGCGTGCCCAGCGATGCCTGGCCGGACAAGATCGCGGCCATGGTGGCGGGGGGCAATGCCCCGACGTGATCACGCTCAGCAGCGGCGACCTCGAGCAATATGCCACCCGCGAGGCGCTGGAGCCGCTCGACGACCTCATCCCCGACCCGATCCGCGCCGACCTGTTCGAAACGGCCGTGCTCGATCTGGGCCGCGTCAACGGCACGCTCTATGGCCTGCCCATCGCGGTGTCGATCCAGGGCATGGGCTACAACCAGTCCGCCATCGAGCGGCTGGGCCTGGATGCGCCGCCCGAGAGCTGGAACTACGACGACTTCGCGCTCTATTGCGCCGAGGTGCACAAGGCCGACAGCAGCATGTATGGCTGCCACGATGGCGGCGCGCGGCTGGGCGATCTGGGCATGACCCTGGTGGCCCAGGGCCGGACGCTGTTCACCGAAAACGAGCTCGGCGTCACTGTCGATGAAGTGGCCGCCTGGCTCGAATACTGGAACAAGATGCGCGAGACCGGCGCCACCGTGCCGCCGGATTTGCAGGCCCAGTTCACCGGCACCGAATGGCCCAACAGCCCGCTGGTGCGCGGCCGCGCCATTTTCGCCAACATGGCTTCGCAGGACCTGGCCGGCGGCTATCAGGCGCTCACCACCGACACCCTGGGCATGATGGCGCCGCCCGCCCCGGTCGGCTCCGACAATCCGGGCTATTTCCCCCGCCCCACCAGTTCGCTCACCCTCAATGCCCGCAGCAATTTCAAGCAGGAGGCCGCCCATCTGATGGACTGGTTCGTCAGCGATCCGGAATCGGCGAAGATTCTGGGCCTGGTCAGCGGACCGCCGGCCTCGCGTCCGGCGCTGGAGGCGGTGCTGGCGCTGGAGGATATCAGCGAGGTGGACCAGAAGGTGCTGCGCCACAGCCAGGCCGCCCTGGCCCAGGCCAATCCCGCGCCGCCGGTGCATCGGGGCGAGCGCGCCGTCGGCGACCTCATGCGACGCGTCAACGAGAATGTCGGCTTCGGCGCCTATGGCGTGCAGCAGGCAGCCGAGGAATTCGTCAATCAGGGCAATGCGCTGCTGCGCCGCGCCTAGCCATTTCGGGTCGGCCCCGCCGGGGCCGGCCCATCCCCATCGGTCGGCAAGACCGCAGCTTTAATCAGGAGTGTATCATGTCCATGGGCGCCAAGCCTTCGAACAATCATGCGGCCACCGAAGGCAAGGGCTGGTGGCGCAGCCCGTTTTCCGTGTTCCAGACCAATCTGCAGGAAGTCGACGCGGTCATGGACGTGGAGCAGGTGCTCGACATCATCGAGGAGCATGGCGCCGATACCTGGCTGATCAATACCGGCGGCATCGTCTCCTTCTATCCCAGCGACCTGCCCTTCCAGACGCGCAATCCCTTCCTGGGCGACCGGCCTTCCGGCGACCTGATCGGCGATGCCGTCAAGGCCGCCCACAAGCGCGGCATCCGCGTGCTGGCCCGCTGCGACTTCTCCAAGATGGCGACCCGCATCGCCCAGGACAATCCCGATTGGCTCTTCGTGTCCCCCAAGGGCGAGCCGCAGATCTACAATACGCTCTACAGCGCCTGCCCCTCCGCCGATTACTACCAGCACCGCTCGCTCGACATTCTCGACGAGATCATGGATCGCTATCCGGTCGACGGCTTCTTCTTCAACTGGTTCGGCTTTTCGGAAACCGATTACAGCCGCGTCTATCATGGCGTCTGCCATTGCCAGAAATGCCAGACCACCTTCGCCGAATATAGCGGCGGCAAGGAGCTGCCCGACGGACCGGGCCACGCCAATTATCCCGAATGGCTGCGCTTCTCCAATGGCGTGATCCGCGCTCTGGCCACCAAGATTTCCGACCACATCCTGTCGCGTCGCCCCGATGCGGCCCTGGTGCTCAGCCGTGGTGCGCCGGTGATCTATTACGAGGCCAACAACGCCTTCGGCCGCGAACTCTGGCACCATTCGACCTCGGAAAATGTCAGCGCCCACATGACCGGCCTGCCCGAAGTGTCGCTGATGGTCAATTCGGTGTCCTTCGTGGACATGCCCTACCGCATGGCCGGCGAACAGCCCGAGCATTTCGCGCAATATCTGCTGCAGGCCATTGCCAGGGGCGGCAATCCGTCCACCTATATCATGGGCGCGCCCGGCCGCATTCCCTATGCCAACCTGCCGCTGGCCGGCGAGATTTCGCGCTTCTTCCGCGATCACAAGGACATGTATGGCCAATTGCAGCCGGGCGGCGGCATCGCCCTGGCCCGACCGGACCGGCTGCGCGCCGCCGATCCGGGCTATGAAGACAGCGTCGAGGAGTTCCGCGGGCTCTACAGCGCCTTCAAGGAAAAGCACATTCCCTTCGACGTGGTCGGCGCCGACCTCATCGCCAAGATGGACGCCGAGGGCCTCTTGGGCAAATACCGCCTCGTGGTCCTGCCCGATCTCGGCGCCCTGGGCGCGGGGGCGGCGGCGGCGCTGGATCGTTTCGTGGAAGCGGGCGGCAATGTCGTGCTCACCGGCTCCAGCGGCGTCACCGGCCATGGCGGGGTCGAATTGGCCACCGCCCCCTCGATCATGCGCGTGGGCACGCCGGACAAGGGCCAGGCGCTCTGGGCCACCTATGTCTCGACCTCCGCGCAGCCGGAGGCGCAGGCCTTCCACTATGCCGCGCCCACCATTCCGGTCTATGGCAGCTATGCTCATTTCGTCTGGAAGCCCAATGCCGAGCGCATCGGCGTGATGCTGCCCCAGGCGCCGTTCGGCCCGCCGGAAAAGTGCTATGGCCACGTGACCGGCGGCGAGCCGGCCGCCGCCAGCGCCAGCCGCAATGGCAGCGTCATCCAGATCCCCTGGTCGGTGGGCCGCACCTATCGCGAATTCGGCACCACCGAGATACGCGATTATTTCCTCGACACCATCAGGGGCGTCATCGAAACGCCGGTCGCCGCTGACCTGCCCGAGCAGGTGGAGATGATCGTGGGCCGCGACCAGTCGGGCCTCGTCATCCACCTGATCAACCAGACCGGCGCCCGCCGCAAATCCTTCGGCCCGCATGTGCCGGTCGATGGCGGCAAGCTCCATATCAGCGGCGCTGCGGGCACGGCCGAGCTCCTGGTCTCCGGTGCCCCCGCCGATATCCGCAATAGCGGCGCCGGCATCGAGATCGCCCTGCCCCGCCTCGACCTCTACGAGGTCATCCGGGTGCCCCTGGCGCGATAACGGGCCCCGGAGCGCACCGCGCTCCACGACCATGGCCGGACCGATCGCGATCGGTCCGGCCCGACAACAGGGAGGATCATCATGGCCAGCGTTACCATCGCCAAGGCAGACAAGTTCTACGGCAATTTTCATGCCCTCAAGCAGGTTTCGGCCGAAATCGCGGACGGCGAATTCGTCATACTCGTCGGGCCTTCGGGCTGCGGAAAATCGACGTTGCTGCGCATGATCGCCGGGCTGGAGGAAATCAGCGACGGCGACATCCGCATCGGCGGAAGGGTGGTCAACGACCTGCCGGCCAAGGAGCGCGACATCGCCATGGTGTTCCAGAACTACGCGCTTTACCCGCATATGAGCGTTGAGAGGAACATGGCCTTCTCGCTGCGCCTCAAGAAGGTGCCGCAGGACGAGATCGACCGCCGCGTCGCCCATGCCTCCGAAATCCTGGGCCTCAATGCGCTATTGGACCGCTATCCGCGCCAGCTTTCCGGCGGGCAGCGCCAGCGCGTCGCCATGGGCCGCGCCATCGTGCGCGATCCCTCCGTCTTTCTCTTCGACGAGCCGCTGTCCAATCTCGACGCCAAGCTGCGCGTGCAGATGCGCTCGGAGATCAAGGCGCTGCATCAGCGCCTCAAGACCACCACCATCTATGTGACCCACGACCAGGTCGAAGCCATGACCATGGGCGACCGCATCGTGGTCATGCATGACGGTGTCGTGGAACAATTCGGCACCCCGCTGGAGCTCTACGACCGGCCCGCCAATATCTTCGTCGCCGGTTTCATCGGCTCGCCGGCCATGAACTTCCTGCCGGGCACGGTCGAAGCCGAAGGCGATATCCGGATATTCCGCAGCGCCGCCGGCTCGCGCTGGCCGCTCCCGCAAAAGGCCACGCTCACGGCCGGCCAGGCTTTGTCCTACGGCATCCGCCCCGAGCAGATCCGCCTGGGGCCGGGCGGCATCGACGTAGTGGTCGACGTGGTCGAGCCGACCGGGGCCGACACGCTGGTCCACGCCCATGCGGGCGCGGAAAAGATCACCATCTATTTCCGCGAACGCGTCGAGCTGCAACCGGGGCAGACGATCGGGGTCCATGTCGATCCTGCCGCGATCCATCTCTTCGACGCCACGAGCGGCAAGCGCCTCGAATAGATTGCTCAATCACCTTCCCGGTCCCGCTCATATTGGTGCATGCCTGGGAAGGCCGGCAGCCAGCCTTCCCGGCGGATGGTCCAGGCCTCATAGCCCGGCACGAAGCGATCGGGTGCATCCAGGCTGCCCAGATGCACCTCCACCTCGTCCCCGCTGCGCGCAAAGACGGACGAGCCGCAGCGGGGGCAGAAATGGCGCCCCCGATATTGGCTGGTCTCGCCGCTGATCGTCACCGCGCCGGCCTCGAAAATCGCCGCCGCATAGAACAGCGCCCCGTGATGCTTGCGGCAATCGAGACAATGGCAAATCCCCACCCGCTGCGGCGCCCCCCTGGCCACCAGCCGCACCGCCCCACAAAGACACCCGCCATCCACCTGTTCCATCGGCCATTCTCCTCGCGCTCTCGGAACCGCATATCACACTGCTCGTCATCCTCGGGTCCGACCCGAGACCTGTCCCATGCCCCACGGCACCGGCTCAAGCCTGTGAACGCCCTCGGGTCAAGCAACTGTGGATTGTTTGATGATGGCGTTTAGGATCGAGATGAACTTTCGCATTGCGGCGTTGATTGCGACCTTGAACGGTTTTCCATTGGCCCGCAGACGGTCAT